>Ga0099797_100133_pt1 | contig 47223 bp, 25 predicted proteins | sample Uncmet_Sort48C_1_FD_89871 | JGI IMG/M metagenome (GOLD analysis project Ga0099797, IMG submission 89871) | Marine eukaryotic communities from CALCOFI LINE 67, Pacific Ocean - C012_Sort48C_1 | ecosystem: Environmental > Aquatic > Marine > Oceanic | place: Pacific Ocean: Monterey Bay | collected...
ATGAGTTAGAGGAACCATTGAAAAATATGGAAAATGGCCCTGGTAAAGTTTTTAAAATTGGTGGAGCATATTATGCTGGAGAGTTAGATGCAAATAGGGCAATTGATCAAGCAACACGGTTAGCATTGAAAGTGGAAGATGCGAACAGTGGTGAGATTTTTGAACGTCCAAAATCATTAGCAAGTCAAATGCTTAATATGATGAAGAGGTGAAAAAGAGAGAAAGGAGAGAGAGAGAGAGATCATTTTGTGTGTAATAGGAGCGTTTATTAATTTAGTTATGCTAATAATAATTCTAATAATTGAAATAATGTAAAAATGCAGATTTTAATTTAGAGGTACAGTATGTGGTTTTGCACTTTCCTTACTTTACCAGGTTAAGGTAGCCCAGCAGCAAAAACCAGGCTATCCTGGCTATCCAGCTATCCTAATCCCTTAATAAAACACATGTTGTAAAAAAATTCAATAAATAATAAAGCTAATTTACAGGTACTGCTGGACGACTGATGGAGAGGACTAAAAAAAAATATAAACTAAAACATCATCATTATTTTTGAAAATTCAAAACCAAAAATCAAAAAATTATATGCACATAACATAATAGCTATATATATACGAAAAGAAAGTATATATATACATAAATAAATTATTGAAAAAAACATATTTATCAACATGCCAACAACAAGGAAAAGATCGACACGTAGCTCTAGCCGTAGCAAGAGTAAAAAATCAACAATTACTACGAATACAAAAACAAAAAGTAAGAAAAGTGATAATGAAATAAATGTAATTTCAATTTTAAAAGAAGGTGTGTCGGAAGCATTGATAACACCAGTTGGTTTATTTGTAATTTGTTGCTATTTTACTCCGTTGATTTTAGAGCTAATACAACCAATACATCCTGAGGTAACGTTTCAAATGTTACCGCCATATCTATTTGCATGGCCGGTATTGCTTTGGTGTACCGTAGGTTTAGTAACTGTTTTTGCTACGTTTCGTGACCGACAATTATCAAATAACAAAGTGAAGTTAAATGCAAATGATAAGCTTGCTGCTTCTTGGTATTTTTGTTGTGGTTTCTTCTTCAATAGCATGATGGATGTATTTGCGGGACAATTACAAGCATGGCCTATGATGTCAGAACGATACAAGCAATTGGAACCTAGGTATTTGATGCCTGGACAGTATGAGGGAATCACCGTTTTAATTACAAGTATTCAAGAAATATTGATTCAGACACCTTGTGGATTATTATTATTTTATGGCTATTACAACCAAAAAAGTTGGACAAAACCTGTTGAAATTATTTTCAATATGTGGTGTATTGCTGGGGTTGCATATTATTATGGTTCTGAACCATTGTTAGGATTTCCAATCGTGCATTCACCGGCAGCAGATGGAAGTGATCGTTTTGCATTTCTAACATTATACTTATTTTGGTTTGGTTTTGTTATAATGCCATTGTTATTTGCCGGTGTGGGTTTGGTTTTAACAATCAAAGCTGTAAAATATATTTCAATGAAATTGGAGGAGGAGAATTAGAAAGAGAGTTCTATCTCGCGTTAAATTATGAGAAGTTCTCCGCGTGTGCGAGTAGAGTGAAGAAAGGGGGCAGGGGTTGAGAGGTAATTTTTTTTTCCCTGTAATGAGGCACAAGAGCGAGATGATCTTAAATACAAATATAATGTGGTAATAAATCTAAAACGTATTTACGTATCATATGCTAATGCATCTAGATAAAAAGACTGTTGTGTGTTATTTTTTTACAAAAAACCTAAGCGGACACACGTTTTACAACTACAATATCTCGTGCTAATATATGCCCACTGCTATATTTCCATTCTTCACGGCATATATTCTCCACTTTTAAATTATCATGTTTAGGCAAATCATCTACACTCCAATAACATTTTTCATTGCCAGGATAATTAAAAAATCCAAACACAAGTTTACCATTGATACATAATGTCTTTGAAGCTAAATGAAACAAAGGTTTCAATATTTCAAATTGTGCCAAGGCCCTTTCTTGATTTGTATCATGACGTGTATCATCTTTTCCAAATTCATCAACATGTTTTTCTCGACGTCCGTATGGTGGATCACAAATGATTTGATCAAATAATTCACCATCGCGAAAATGTTTGTGAAATACATTACCAAGACATAAATCATAGTTCAACAATACGTTTTCTTTCTTGATAATATCGACATTGTTATCATCATCGTTAGCAACTTGTATTAAACGAGATGATAGTGCATCAACACCAATGTTATATGTTCCTTGGCAATGTTTCAGTAACGATCCAGATCCTACAAATGGATCTAAACAAAACGATGTCTTAGTGACATTACCTAAATTACACATAATTCTTGCTAATGCAGGCTTTATTGGTGTTGTTCCTTGAATAACTACTGATGATGGCGGGTCTTTTTTTTTCGATTTTTTCATTTTATTATTAAGAATATTATTACCAGAAAATAAGTTTTCATGATTAAAAATATGTTTTATAAGATGCACAGATTTTACCGCTTCATTCGAATCGTAGATTAATAACAAAACATAATAATCTTTGTTCTTTAAAATCAAATCGCGTTCATGGCTGTTCTTTTTATTTACAATAAAATTTGATCTCGGTATACCTAATTGATTTGATATTTTTCTACGTCGGCGTGTTGACAATTTATTATTACAATTATCATTAGTGGTGTCAATTGCAATGATATCCATTTCATAATTTCTATCCATTGAAATGTTAAATTTTTTATCAATATATGCTTGTGCCAATATATCTATTGTAGATTCACTGTAAACTTCTTTAAAAATTTGAAAGGAGACACATTGCGAGGCAACATCATTTATTTTAGTTTCATTGTTTGTATTTATTTTATGACAAATAAAACAACTGATATCGCCCATGATATTATTATTATTATTATTATTATTATTACTAGTAGTATTAGTAGTAATAGTAGTATCATGATCATCATTATTCATGTCCGCATACTTATTATTAGATGAGATCAATATTATATTTTCATCAAAGAAAAAAGATTCTACTTCTGCATTTACAAAATTTTTATAATTATGAAAATGTTTATTATTTGATAATGTAAAATATGTTGTACTATTATTGTTGACATTATTATGGTTACTTTTGTTATTTTCAATGTCATTATTGTTGCTATTGATATTTGCAGTTTGTATTTTATCTTTCATTTTTTCAGTCAATTTTTGTTGTTGTAGTATATCACGACCAGGCCATGGAATACCTAAATTTATTAGTTTAATGCCTATAGGCTTTGCTTCTTCAACTTTCCAGACATCATGAATAAAATAGACTAAGCTATACCTTTCTCCTTCAAATGGTGCAGTTGAGTGTAAATCAGTACCTATAAAATCAAACCACTTGTCTCTTATATTAATTTTCTCACCATTTAAAATTAATTCACCACCTGTGAATTCACCCAATGCAATAATTCTTGCCTTTCCACCTTCATGGTTAACATCACGGTGTGGTGCGGAAGAATAATTATAGTTCAGCGTTATAGTTGTAAAGCGAAACGTGGGGTCAAAATCTAAAACAAATTTTGATAAGCAGCGAACGACATTTGGCGCAGATAAACATATAGACGATAATGTTGGTTTTAACCCTTTTTGTGTTGTAAGCCCGGCACTTTGAGAATGAACAAATTTATGATCTTCAGGTATTACACTGATCCTTCGAGTATTTTTTGGTTGTGGCAGAGCACTTAAAACATATGCCATATCATCAAACGATATTTCATCTCTCTTTAGTAGTAATACTTCAATTGCTCTTGCATTAGCTGATTTATATGATCTAGCAGATAGTTTCAAAATCGTGCTGTTGGGTTTATTGACATTATTGATATTATTTACATCATCCTTGATCTTGTTCTTTGCAAGTGATGCCATGTGTGAGGATTTATATTTTGCTATTTAATAATATATACGACGAAAAGTATGTATATATATATATATTATATACGAAGGTTCGTAATATGTATATTGTTCCACTATTTTAATTGGAAAATATATATATATATATATTACAAGAATGTATAATGTAGAATATATATTATATATATATTTCATTCGTCTATACTATAGTATTATTTAATATGTATGTATAGTGGTGGTGCGAAGAACATATATATACATCTAGAATACATGCACGGTGCAAATATAAAAAAATACGGGCCGTAAAGAGGATTTTTATGTGTATACTTATATTACTCCCTTTCCACCTTTCATTTATAAAAAAACCCCTCCAAATATATATATATACATTCCACCATTTTGCACATCCTTTATTATCACCAACAGGTATGCCACAAAAACTGGTCCACCAATATATAACCATCACAATGATAATATATACTGTATATATTATTATTATGATATGGATTTTGATTGTACAAACACATTTGAAGCATGCTCCTCCGTGACATTTGTATTTTTCCTAACGTTCTGTTGCGGTACCGCCGTATCTCTATTTCTTTTCCTCCATCATGGCTGTAAGTTACTCAGTTACTAATTTAATCGGTAAGGGCTTATGATATTGACATACTTCTTTTAATTGATTTATATTGCTCTCTGGCAAATCATTATTGCGCAAATCCAAATATTTTAAACTTGGGCACGAGTTGATCATGGGAATAACTTGGTTAACATTTTTAATATCATTTGAACTTACACAAACAGCTTCCAAATAAGCCATATTACACAATGAAGTTAAGCTGGTAATATTGTTGTTTGAAAGATTTAACACTTTTAAAGATGGTGCTGAAGAAGAGCTAATCCCACTAATGTCTGCAATATCATTATTGGCACAATCTAACAATTGTAACATTGGTGACTGGACACCAGATACGTTTCTTAAATCATTATTTCTAGCTCTGAAATAAACTATTGATTGACTAGCTAAACCTAATAAATTTATTAGATTATTGTCATCGACAACAAGTTTGCGCAAGCTTCTTGATTGATTTAAACCATTTAAATTTTTCAAATTATTATTGCATAGGTCCAGTTGAGATAATAATGGCATGCGATTTAAACCGCGTATAACTGCAACATCATTCGTATGTAAATTAATACGGGTAACACGCCCACTCAAATTACCAGCAATATCGGTATTTGTATAATCATCATTATACTTATTAATGTAATAATCACCTTGCATTGGTTGTACAACAGCCAATTGATCAATATTTGCTGTATACTCAAGTGGAATGTCATGCGTTTGATTATCATTCAATTTGTTCGTGTAAACACTACCACCAGTTGAAACCATCTCATTGCTATATCCTCCTGTTTTCTTGCCACATAAACAATTTGCACATGCAGCACCACAAGGCAAGGAACAAAATAACATGATCCATGATAAGACACAGAGAGTACCATATACAGCATTATTAGGATCTGCCCGATCTGTTGCAAATGTAACAAATATTTTTGGAAATTCCGTTGTATACCGGGTAGCATCACTCCTTGCAGCAGTTTCCTCGTCAAATCTAGCATGTACTGTAGAACTAACTTGATAAAAGTCTGGATTTTTCCTTTCAGTTTCTGCCTCGCGAGTAGGTGTAATAAATTTCCCTTCGCCATTCATTTCATAAAGAGATAAACTACTATACATAGTTACTTCACAACCTTTGTTATAATCCGTACAACTTTTAATATTATTATATGAATTTTTGTAACCATTAAGCGGAGCATATTTTTGACCAGCAGGAGCCTTTGGAGGATTTGGTACTCTTTGACGTTCACCAAACATTGCAACTGGGGAATATACTGCATGTACAAAACCTTCCGACGTGCCTTCAACTGCACGCCTTTTACGTCCACCGTAACGTGTGCTTGAATATACATAAACACCGGTCCCACCAGTTCTATAGTAACCTGAACTGTGAGAACGCGAGTCTCGTCTTGTTGGACCATTACTACCACTACTACTACTACCACCTTTCAATAATTTACGTCCACTAGTAGATAACCTACGCCCTTTCACTAGCTTTTCTCCATTCCCGCCACTAGTCGTAGATAATGTCCAAGTTTTTAAAAGCTCGCCATCATAACTTACAGTGACGTTTAAAGAAATAATATCCATTAGATCCGTAGCAAATACTCTTGGAAAGTATGGAAAGTCTTTGACTAAGTGTTTAGTTGCGATTTTTGATATGGATGCTTTGCCCACATCAGGCATAGGTGATTTGCAACCTTCTGAATTTCCTTGGGTATATAAATCAGTTGGTCCCATCCATAGCGAACTGCCATAAGCTTTAGCGTTAGATGAATTTCTGCATAAGCCTACGTTTAACCATAAAGGTGACTCCGGTGGCGTTGTATTACCCCATAAAACGGAAAAAGTAATACCAAGTATAAGCCATATACAACCACATGTCAATATGCACATGGAGATACTTTGTTCACTTGCTTTCCCCATGATGGCGAGAATCTTGTTTTTCTTTTCGTATATATATATATATATGTACTATAATTCTTTGATTATCTATATAATATATATAGATATCTTTATCTTATAAATAATGATATATATATACTTGTTGATCATTGCGTAAGTATTTATACACAAACACGTTATATATATAATATATAAATAAGAATATATTTCGTCTTCTATAATTTTTTGTATTTTGTATTATTTTTGTTGTATTTTTTTTTATATTTTTTCAACAATATTAATAGTGTGCAGTGTTATTTAATAACAAAACAAAAAACAAAAAATATTTTTTTTTTTATTATTTCAACTAATATAGACATAGCATTAATAAAATAGTATAAACACACCATTACCGTCGTAATAGCATCCTAAATGCACTTATAAAGATGCTGTGTGCCTCTGTGTGTGGAAATATTATAATATTTCGGATTTTCAATTTTATTAATGTCTATCAGCGTGTAAGCCCTGCTATAAGCCTGGTAAATGTATCTATATGTATATTATACTTGTTAGTATATATAAAAAACTTCACATATTTTAAATTTAACACCACACACAATGTAAATGGCACTGCAATGATGCAGCTTTTTACTATTTTTTTAGCTTTTTTTTGTTTTTTTTTTGGTGGGAAATCCTATGGAAATCCTAATATTATCTCACATCCCATGTTATTTCTACTTGTTAGTATACATTTATGGTAGATTTTTAGTGGATAACAACAACAACAACATTGTTGTATAAACAAAATTGATTTGTATATAAAAATATAGATTTGAAAATTATATTGGACAGTTGAATCAAACAAATACATATATAAATTACAAGTGGTACTAGTTATAGTAATAATTATAATTATTATCATTCTGCATTTAAGATTGATTTTAATTCTCATCCGTAACAATAAAAGTTAAAAAGATGGCGAATTTAATGGGACCACAAGTTGGTCAACAAGCTAATTTTTCTGGTGGTATCATTGATCAACAAGGTGTCGAAGTCCAACGAAGATTTGTTGATTTTTTACAAACATTTACAATAGATGAAGATATTTTACCAACTTCACAAATGTCACAACATAGTCAACAAGCATTGTTAGAATATGTCGATCAGGCATTAAATATGAAAAATGAGGAGCATACGACATTATATGTTGATTTCAGACACGTATTACAACACGATCCAACATTAGCAGAAGCATTACAACTAGCATTTTATCGCTACGAACAGTTTTTACGAAAAGGTGTACAAGTATTTATTCGTAGTATTCCAGAAACTGCACAATATGTGCAAGGCGAACAAGGCGATAAAGAATTTTTCGTATCCTTTTACAACATGACAACAGTTGAACGCGTTCGTGATTTACGCACGGATAAGATTGGTAAATTATGTGCAATTCAAGGTACCGTAACACGTACTACGGAAGTTAGACCTGAATTATTGTATGGCACGTTTACTTGCTTACAATGTGGTACATTGGCTGAAAATATTGAACAACAATTTAAATATACGGAACCAGCTTTGTGTAAAAACCCGGCATGCACAAATACAAAGACATGGCAAATTGATACGGAAAAAAGCAAATTTGTTGATTGGCAACGTGTTCGTGTTCAGGAAAATTCAGATGAAATTCCACCAGGAAGTTTACCACGTAGTGTTGATATTATATTACGTCATGAAGCGGTGGAAAAAGCAAAGCCTGGGGATAAATTAGTTTTCACTGGTGCATTAGTTGTTATTCCAGATGTGAAGCAAATGATGAAAAGTGGCGAAAGTGCAAAGATTGGACGCGGGGGTAATTTCGGTCGTGGTGGCGAAACTAGTGTAAGTGGTGCAGGGGGTGGTGTTACCGGTTTAAAAGCATTAGGGGTACGAGATTTAACATATCGTCTCTCCTTTTTAGGTAGTAGCGTACAAGCAACTTGGAGTGAACCAGGTGGTGGAACTGGATGGACAATACGTGGTGATGATGAAGAGGAAGATGTTGCGACGCAATTTACACCAGAAGAAAGAGAGGAAATTATGCGAATGAGAGATCAAAGGGATTTGTACAATCGTTTAGTTAATAGTATTGCGCCCACCGTTTATGGCCATGAGGAAATTAAACGTGGCATATTGTTGATGTTGTTTGGTGGAGTGCATAAATCAACACCGGAAGGTATGCGTTTGCGTGGGGATATTAATATATGTGTTGTTGGTGACCCATCTACTGCGAAAAGTCAATTTTTAAAATACGTATGCTCCTTCTTGCCACGTGCTGTATTCACCAGCGGTAAAGCAAGTAGTGCTGCGGGTTTAACTGCCAGTGTGATGAAAGATCCGGATACGGGTGAATTTGTCATCGAAGCAGGTGCATTGATGTTAGCAGATAATAGTATTTGTTGTATTGATGAGTTTGATAAAATGGATTTAACCGATCAAGTAGCCATTCACGAAGCGATGGAACAGCAAACTATTTCCATCACGAAAGCTGGTATTAAAGCAACACTAAATGCGCGTACGTCCATATTAGCTGCTGCCAATCCAATATATGGCAGGTATGATCGTACGAAATCTTTGAAAGGAAATTTAAATATCAGTGCACCGATTATGTCTAGGTTTGATTTATTTTTCATAGTTTTAGATGAATGTGATGAAGTGAGTGATCATCACATTGCTCAACATATTGTTAGTGTACATACGCACAAAGAAGAAGCGGCGCATGCACCATATAGCACAGAGCAAATGCAACGTTATATTAAATTTGCACGTTGCTTCAACCCAATAATAACACCAGAGTCACAACAAGAACTTGTTAGATGTTATGTACGTTTACGAGAAGGTGATGCAGTTGGTGCAAATCGTGCATCTTACCGTATTACGGTACGTCAATTAGAAGCAATGGTACGTATATCCGAAGCACTTGCACGCTTACATTTAGCAGATGAAATTTCGCCAAAATATGTTAGGGAAGCATATCGTTTATTGCGTAAATCTATCGTTACCGTTGAACACGATGATGTAGAATTTGATGAAGAGGATGAAGAAGAAGATGAAATGAACGATAATAGTAATAATAGTTTTAATGATGAAGATGCAAATGCGGTAAATCAAATGTTGGAAAGCGTTATCCCAGGTAGTATGCAACAGTTGGGACAACAACAACAAGGCGATGGGTTAAATCCAAATGCACCAGATCCAAATAGTACAGCCATTTCAACAACAACAAGCACCACCACTACTTCAACAACAACAACAAACGCTACCAGTACTGCTATAGTAGAAGGCAGTACTGCTATAGAACAAGATGGTGATACAAATGATAAACCAAAAAAGAAAAAGAAAAAGAAAAAAGTCAAAGTTACGTTTGAAAAATATCAACAAATGGCAAATATGATTGCGATGCATTTACGTAGTTTAGAAAATGGAAGTCGTCCTGGTTTGACGCAAGAGGAAATAGTAAAATATTATTTGGATCAACTTGGTATTGAAGATGATGAGGAAGAAATAAAAAGAGAAAGAAAATTATGCGTACGTGTAATCAAACGGTTATTGGATAAAGATAATGTATTAATACGCGTTGCACAAGATAATCAAATGGATATTGATGGTAGTGGTAGTGGTGATAGCAGTAGTAGTGCTTTGATTATGGTTCATCCTAATTATGTCTTAAATTAAATACCACGAAGCGTTACGAAGTGTTGTCTCGTAAAAAAGAAAAAATTATACTAAGTATTATATGATATAAAAAAAAATTTAAAATTAATATGAGGGGTATTATAGATGTGAGATTTTGTTAAAATTTTAAATGTACACCAAGCGATAAAGAAAGTTTTAAATTTTTTTCGGGAAATTATTTTATTAACTTTTTTACGTGCTACGAGCGTACGAATATATATATATACACCCCCCGATCTGCCCTGTTTGTTTTTTAAGTGTTTAACACACAAAACCCAGTTAGGTGCGTCGTATATGCATATGATACGTACAAGAGATTTTTTCACTTGCCATACATTACACTCACAATATTCTCATGAATTGCTTGATCTGTTTCATCTGATGAAATTCCTTGCGTCATACAACCTTCATAGAAAGTACCAATAGCCCAGTCTGAATTATCACCGCCAATTCCTAATATTATAGCACCTTGTTTTTTCATTGGATTATAATTTGGAGGTCTAGGACCATCATACAATGTCTTGAAACTATTTTTATCATTTGCATCACCCCCTTTTAAAGCAAATGAACCGCCAGATTTTCCTTTTAACATTGCATGAACAATCTTTGTTGATTGAATTGAAGGATTCGATGGGTTAACTTTTTCATTCCCAGCCCATAATCCATTTTCAAGGTCTGCCATTATCCATGGACCATGTCCAGTACCTCTACCCCAACCTGTGCTAGAACCAAAATAAACAGCTTCCATTGTACCTTTTCCATCATCATGAGCATCAATTTCAGCATTGCCATAATCAAAACAACATCCATTATTGAAATGTGTGCCATCAACTACCATATAAATTGTTTCTGATTCATCATTAATTGCAATCCCGGATGTATTATCGTTTCTATAGCCCATTTTGCCTTCAAAATATGCGCCGTATACTGTAGTTCCATTAATCGTAGTTTTTCCTTTTGTTGCATTTACTCCAATGTCTTCATGTGGGTATGCACCACCTGGTGGTGCTAATGATAAATGATTGGCCCTATTACTTTGATCAAATATTTTCACAATTCTACAATCATTATTAGCACAAAATTTATCTTGCATTGCAGAGTTTGCATGACTACCTTTAGATATTACATAAATATCTGTACGAGCATTATCTGATAAGCGTTGGATAGTATATAAAGGACCATTGTATGTAGAATACAATGCCCTAATGACAGAATGCGCAGCAACACATGGCGTATTTGATATTTCAAAAAGATCACAAGGTAATAATAATGTATTTCCTGCTGCACATTGATTAAAAAATGTACTTATTATTAATAACAATAATATCATAAATAATATATACGACATGTTTTGGGATTTTTTCCCCTTCCTATTTTATTAGATATGTCTTATATCCTTAAACGTTTTGTTTTCAAGCTTTATACATAATCAAATATAAATATCGATATATACCACATATAACAAGCCTGGCAAAGCCAATAATTACAATATAAATTTATTATATTTATATTTAGCAACTTTATACTTTATACAAGCTGGCAAGTTCAATGTGCCAATAATCGTGCAATCGTGCAATCTGGCAATCTGGCAATCCTGGCAATCTGGCAATCATCTGGTGGCAATTATAATATTACAAAATTAAAATGCAACTTTTTTTTTTCAATCTATTATAAATCTGGCCACAGTAACAGGCCCGGCAGGCTGGCAAATTAAAATCATCTAAAAAATCGGCCATGATAATAATATATTATTAATAGCATGAGAATATCATTGTTGGCTTGTCCCGAAAAAAGATCCAAATTAAAAAAAAAAAAATCACCTTCTTTTTTTTCTTATTAACAAAAAGATATTATTTTTTTTCAAATTTACTCAGGAGAACCACACATATAACTTATTAATATATACTGATATACTAGAATAGATATAATATAATTTAATATAGAAACATTTTATAGATATATATATATATATATTTTAGTAGAATAGATATAATATAATTTAATATTGAAACAGCATATTATAAAACAAATATAACAGATACAAACATACCATTATTGTACACGTACAAAAATATGAAAGGAATATCGATAACATTATTACTCGTATTAGCAGTACTTGTGTCTACTGCAACAGCACATTATGGCGACCCTAACGACGGTGGGTGTGAAAAAGACGAACAACCAGTAAAAATTCAAGGTTTAGCCGGGGATTTTTGTTCCCCACCATGTGATAGTAGTGGCAATTGTCCTACGGACGTCCCACCAGGGGTAACAGCGAAACCGGAATGTGCATTATCATCATCTTCTGGTGCAAAATATTGTGCATTAGTATGCAATCCATCCACAGAAGTATTCGATAATGTATGTGGAAAGAACGCTACATGTAAGTCCATACAAGGTTCTGGTATTTGTACGTATAATGACGCCCCTGTACCACCTTCATCAACGCATTGGGTTCCTGTACCTTCCCCTTCGTTTCAAGAGCAGTCAAGCGTCATCGATGTTGGATTTACAAAAGATGGAAAAACTGGTTGGGCTGGAGCTGGTAAAAATGGTGTTGGTGCTGAAATTATTAAAACAGAAGACTCTGGTATTACCTGGAAACCTTTACCGGGAAATGCCTCTTTCAACATATACCTAGCATCTGCAGTTAAAAATGAAAAGGAAGGTGTTATTTCCGGCGCTTTGTTTCAAGCATATACAACAGATGGGGATTCTTTCACGAATTCAGAAAATTTATTCCTTTCACCAGCACAAGATGCTGGTATTATTCCAGGAAAAGATGGATTATATGCTATTCCAACAGCCGGAGAAAAATTTAGCGGGATAGCAACTAGCACAGACGGTAAAAAATGGGAACAAAAAGGAGATTTAAAATTAAACTTAACGACATATTTGGCTCGTTATGGTTCGTATCCAAGTGAATGTACATGGTATGTAAATTCTGGCACATTTCCAGAATCGAATTCAGATGAAACAAGCAAATCATCATCCTTCAAAATGTTAAATAAGCATGTTGGGATTAATAAAAAAACATCAAAAATGGAATTTTCATATAAAAAACGTCAAAATAATGGCGGAGACAAAGCAGAAAATTGCAACGTTGATGCATCAAATTGCTTTTCCGCTGCAATTTCAAAAACAACAGATTGTGGTAAGACATGGGAATTGGTATACAACAATATTAATAAAGGTGATAATATATATCCAAATGGTATTCATTGCATTAGTGATGATCATTGTGTAGCAGTTGTTGAAGGTGATACTTGTAGAATTTTATTGACTACAGATGGTGGAAAATCTTGGTCTGAATCAATGCATGATACAGATTCAGCATGTTCTTTAGTCAGCGTACGTATGCTTTCTGAAAAGGAAATATGGGTTTCTGGAGGTCATATGACATATGCTGATTTTGAAGGTCGATTTTGGCATTCGCTTGATGGTGGTAAAACGTTTACAAAAGAAGCAATAAAAGGACTATATATTTTTAGCTTCGATATGACTAGTGCTGCATCTGGTTATTCAGTTGCATTGACAGAAAGTTCAGGTGTACAATTATTAAAATATCGTGCATCGAAGCAAGATGAGGCAACAGCTACGACTAAAACTATGTTTGTAGGTGCCAATAAAAAACAAGTCTCTTCAGTAAACAAAGGGTGGTTTGATCTTTTCACACCGCCTTTCTTTCAAGATTGCCCAATTTCACTATTAACTGGTATATCATGTGCGTCAACAAAAGAATGTTTTGTTAGTGGTGGACCACCAGATAATTCTATGTCTGTTTATCGCTCTTACGATGAACATTTCAGAAATACAGAAAGAGAAACGGTAAATGAATCGTTACCAATTGATATGTTATTGACCATGGCAACTGAAAGTGCTACATCAAGTCTTGTAGGTGGTGTTGGATTAGGTGTTGGGGGTACATGGCACTCCAATGATGGTAAGACATATGTACAAAGTAAACATGAATTTGGTGTATTACAAACACAAGCTGCATATAGTTTGGGCAAGGGGCACTATGCATTTGTTGGTCAGGGTGCAGAAAAGTTAGGCAAAGATGGTGGTGTTGGTTATAGTACAGATGGTGGAGTAAGTTTTGCTTCATTTGATGTATTGGATTCACTAAAAGTTCCAATGGGTGCATTTGCACGATATGGATCATTTCCTTCTCCAACTACATGGTATGTTACGGGAGGGGCATGGCCAGGAGTTTCGAAGCAGCGCGATATTGGATCTGATTTATTTTATTTAACACAAAGCTTAAGAATGAATCGTAAAACGAAGAAACTTGAATTGGTGAAGAAATCACCAAAGTTAAACAATAAAGAAAATATCCATGGCGATGAAGGTGGTTATTCTGCTGTTATTGCAAAAACAACAGATGGTGGTAAAACATGGGAGCTTCAATTTAACGACACTGGAAGATTTTATTTTAATGAAATTGATTGTGCAAGTGAAGATGTTTGCATTGCTGTTGCGGAAGGATATTCACACGATGGATCCACAGATCCAGGTGCTCATATTTTAAAAACAACGGACGGAGGTAAAAAATGGAACGAAATTTATACGTTCGGTGCAAGCACCGGTGGTGGTGGTATGGATGTGAAAATGTTAAGTGAAATGGAAGCATGGGTTGCAGTATCAGATTCAACTGGAGGTCATATATTGCATACAACAGATGGAGGTAAAACGTTTACAGAAGGAGCAGCATTGAAAGGTATTGGTGCAGTTATGCAAATGAGTTTCATCAACCCAACGACAGCATATGCTGCTGCAATTACTACTGCACAAGATAGTACGGTCCTTGCTATGGGAATTTCCCCACCGCCACCTGGTCCAGCACCAGTCCCAGCAGATGCGTTTGAACAAAAGCAATGTTCCGATACCAATTGTTCTGTTGGATGCCGTGAAGGAAAATTTGAACAAGGTAAATGTTTACAAACAACAGGCGGTGGTAGTGCCACAGTTGCATGTAGTAAAGATGGAAAAAGTTTGGTTCAATCTATGTATCAATCAGCAGATTGCAGTGGCACAGCAAAAAAATCAAGTGAACCAACCATGCAATGCTTAAAAAGTAATTCCGGTGGATACTTTGAAAATATTTGTCCACAACCAAAAATGAAAACAAAAAAGTTATCGGGACCTTTTGTTTTTGAAACGTTAGAGAAATTGATGGTTTAAGAAGAAAATGATAAAAGGAAGGAGTTTCCTTTTCATTCATATTTTTATTTTTATATTTTTATATATATATATATATATCAGAAATCACATTATATTGTATCATCGCGAAAATGGCTATATATATGTGTGTGTGTGTGTGTGACAATAATATATGTACGAAGAAGTACGTACTGACTGAGAAAATGCATGCGTGTTAAAATTTTATGGTGTGTAAAGCAAAGCCGATGAGAGCGGATCGTATCTTACCCCTGTCAAATTTTAAAAAAATACGTATGCATATGCGCGTCGTATCATATGATATTGTATTTATATGATATTGTATTTTATTAAAACAAATTTAGTTGTTACCTTGCTGTAATCCTGTTCTATTATTTCCTTAATATTCTAATTGATATTAACGACGAATAATGAACAACTTGACAATCTGAGATTCGGTAAACACTTGATTAACTAGTTGAAAATTATGATTTAGATATATCAGTAAACTTTAATATAAATACTTTCCCGATACAAACAAACTATATAATTTAGAATTTAAAATTCTCCTGGCTCTAAACTCTTTCCAATATAATTATATATTTCTTTATATCCTTTTTATTGTGATTCTTTCTTCTTGTATATCTGTATTCTATTTGTGCAAGTGTATATTCATATATATCTATATGGCTTATATATATATACGCAATATACTGATACAAGTGCATTAAAAAATACTAGACTTCCTTTCAGTGTTTATTTGGACAATAACCTGATATTAGCATAAGAATAGCATGTAAGTCTTCCATTAAACGATTAATAGAAAAAATACTGTGCTTGTCTTTCTGTAATTATTAAAAGACTGTTGATCCAAATCCTGAAAGAATATTTAGTGATTATCAGCGAGAACACGGTTAAGGTAACACAACCCCTCAAGTTATAATTAATTGCAGTGTTAATTAGAACTTGTAAATTGAACTTAACGTATTTCGCGGATCTTAATTTCATTTTTTCTTTTTCTTTTCTTATTATTTTCATTTTTATTGTTATTTATTATATAATGTGAACCTTTCTTATTCAATATTTCATGTTTTCATTACCAACATAATCCATACTATACGACGTGATATTATCAATATTACATACTACGTTCCGTACACATCCTGCAATGATACTATTTATATTCATTAAGGATGTCGCATGTTTTGTGAATGCTGGTCGTGCTAAGGGTTTAGTCATAATATCAGCTTCATTTAATGAAGTATCAATATGTACTAATTTCACAACCCCCCAGTTGATAACTTCTTTGATAAAATTGAATTTTACTTCAACGAATTTAGATAATGCATCGATATGCCTCATCCTCTTTGGTTTACACGTTCCTTCAGCCATTCCCTGTGCTGTTAAATTGTCATTAAACAGTATCGCTGGTTCAGGGAATTCCTCCTTAAAAATCGCTGCTATTTTCTTTAACCATAAAATGTCTTTTACAGCATCAGTAAATGCGCAATATTCAGCTTCTGACGAACTTAATGTAACGTTTCTTTGCCTTCGACTTACTTCAATTATAGGACCATCACAATATTTTATAATGTACCCTGTTGTTGATTTCCTTGTGTTTTTGCATCCGGCAAAATCAGTGTCTACATAGAACGAATAACTGCCAGATTTACTAAACGTAATCCCATAATCAATTGTACCGACTAAATATTGAACAATACGTGTCAATCCATTCCAATGCCTAATACACGGATTACATGAAAATGTTGCTAAGTGAAATACTGCTTGTGCAATATCTGGTCTAGACATACGAGCTAAGTGCGATAAACTACCTAATAAACTTCTAAACATCGTATTATCAAAAGCTTCTTCCGTATCATCATCACGTAATTCCATCCATTCTAGTAATGGAGTTCCAACTGGTTTTAAGGATTCCAATTTATGATCTAGTACAATTTGCTCTATATAACCAGGCTGGTGTATTGTAATAGTCTCTGCTGTCCTGCGGATCCTTAATCCTAAAATATTTTCCAAAGTTTCAACTTGGCTAAACTTAAAATTCTTTTGCTTAATTTTCTCTATTAGTTTGTTGAACTTGCTTTGATCGCCATAACTGCATGCACAATCATCCACATGCGTTACAATGTAGCAATCCCATTCTGATGAGTGAAACAAACATTCATCATCGCTGCGTTCTGCCTGTGTAAATCCTAATTCTACTAAACAGTCCCTGAGCGCATTAAACCACTCATGAGATGCTTGTTTTAAGCCATATAGAGTCTTCTTCAACTTCAACGGCCTGCCTGTTATTCCCCCTAATAATTCGGGGGCTTCAATATAAATATCTTCTTTTAAATACGGATGTAAAAATGCTTGTGCAAAATCCACCATGCTTAAATATCTGTCATTTTTCAATGCATGTGCAATTAAAAACTTAAAGGTACTATAAACTTTTACAGGACTGCTACTATCATAGAAATCGATACCCTTCTGCTGTAGAAATCCCCGACAGCCTCAAACATTTCTGTTAATGTATAGCTTATATATTCGTCTTCATCGTCTACATCGCCCCATAGAATATCCCATGCCGACCCTTCCTTTGCGGTGTTGCAGTTATCTATCTTGTGTGATTTGATCCACTGCTCCACCTTCGTCAAAGACTTCGCATCCAAGCATTTTAGCATTAATGCCTTGGTTTGTTCTTTCACAGCTTCTATGTTCACTCTGATATCCTTGACTTGGCGGTTTTTGACGTACGAAACAAACTTTACATCATGGTCGTACCCACCATTTTTAACGATAATTTCTTTAGTTGTTTCCAACTCACGACGTAAATTATCCATTTTCAACACGGCTACTTGGCGATTTGCCTCGTTTTCTCGGTGGGCAGCTTCAATTTCCACTTCTAAAGCTTTAATGCTTTCTCTCAATGCATCTAAACGTTTATTGGTTCCCATTCCATCTTTTGTGGTTGATATGTTTCCAATTTCGCTTTTCTTTTTAATGCTTGGAGTGCTATACTGAGGGTTGCTAGAGGATACATTGCTAGAAGAAACTGGAGAGAATGCATTAAATAAATTAGATAAGAAATAACTGTCTTTATTCTCATCGTCATTATTTAAAAACTCTTCCACTTCATCATCTCCTTTTGATTCATCATCAAAATCAATCGCTCTGGAGATGTTGCTTAGTTCAATTGCCTTGCTTTGGAATCCATCTTCCAAGCTTGAACTGATTTCTCTTCTCAAAGCATCGATTTTCTCAACCAATTGTAAAGGATCTGAACCTGCTGATACTAATGATTTAATTTGTCCCTCATCAATATTTGCGCTCAATTCCTTTTGCATTGCATCAGCTGCTATAGAATCCACACAATCCCATGTATGTGTGAATTCTAGCATCGACCCTCCATTGACTAACTTCATATCAACTTCATCATATTTAGTATGATATTTGTTAGCCAATTCCGTGTCCAGGGCATCCTTGATAAATTGAATTGAAACACAGTGTTTCACTATCACCTCTTTGCCCCTTTCACCCATTTCACCTTCACCCTGAATCAAATTCTGCATTATTTGATTTTCAGGGTTTGGTTTTAATTCTCCATTAGGCCCTTCTCTGAAGGTCACCTTTGCCTTGACCTTGTGGAGGCATGCCTTTTTCCAGGCGTCCACAGGTTTGTCCATCTTCTCAAACTTAGACAACTTACAGTCTGAGAAGTTCACATGCTTACTTGACTTCATTTTAAATTTCAACTATTAGAAACTGGGTCAATGATAAACTGTTACCTTGCTGTAATCCTGTTCTATTATTTCCTTAATATTCTAATTGATATTAACAACGAATAATGAACAACTTGACAATCTGAGATTCGGTAAACACTTGATTAACTAGTTGAAAATTATGATTTAGATATATCAGTAAACTTTAATATAAATACTTTCCCAATACAAACAAACTATATAATTTAGAATTTAAAATTCTCCTGGCTCTAAACTCTTTCCAATATAATTATATATTTCTTTATATCCTTTTTATTGTGATTCTTTCTTCTTGTATATCTGTATTCTATTTGTGCAAGTGTATATTCATATATATCTATATGGCTTATATATATATACGCAATATACTGATACAAGTGCATTAAAAAATACTAGACTTCCTTTCAGTGTTTATTTGGACAATAACCTGATATTAGCATAAGAATAGCATGTAAGTCTTCCATTAAACGATTAATAGAAAAAATACTGTGCTTGTCTTTCTGTAATTATTAAAAGACTGTTGATCCAAATCCTGAAAGAATATTTAGTGATTATCAGCGAGAACACGGTTAAGGTAACATTAGTGTTACTCGTATGTACATAACCATTCTGGATTTTTGGAAATTCCTTGTATAGGGATGAAGCCTGCTTATTCTACGAATATTCTTATTAAGTAATAATCCATGATACAAATTTACCTGAACCACTTACAAATTTACCTGAACCACTTCGACCGTCATGGCTCAGATGGCTTGGACGGTTGACGCTTATGAAGGTGTGTGTAATAATCAACCGTGTATAAAAGTTGAGACCATGTAAAAAATTGCTCAGAACGTGTTGAAAATATGCTTCTGAGATAGCGGATGCAACGCTTTAGGCTTTAGCTTTATTAGAACCTTCAGGCAACACGGATGTCATCTTATTGCTTTTCTTCTTACAACAGACATTACATATATGTGTTCCGATACATACAAGTGCTACAAGTATCACCAATGCACCAACGAAGGCAAACAGTATCCATGTCATTTCTGGCAGCTTCGAGGATGATGAAGATTGGGTTGGATAGAAACCAACCAAACCTGTAGTAGAACCGCCACAATTTACACCCAATCTACGTCTGCTAGCTGTACTATTATCAGATAACTTGCACGAAGCATGAATGGATTCGTATTGTTCCACCAATTGTTGTACCAATTCTTTTAAGTCGGTTACAGTTGTATTCAGAGCTACATTACGCGTTTTCTCTGCTTCTAAATCTGATTCCAATGTAGTTGTGCGCGTTTGTAATGCTGATGTTAATGCTAGTATTGAATTATTTAGCTCTACATTTTGTGCTTTCTCCACTTCTAATGCTGATGTTAATGCTAGTATTGAATTATTTAGCTCTACATTTTGTGCTTTCTCCACTTGTAATTCTGACTCCAATGATGTTGTACGCGCCTTCTCCACTTCTAATTCTGACTTTAATGTATATATCGTTGTATTTAATGCTATCGTTTCTGACTTGACGACATCTACCTCCCCATGCACATCAACTACGGAAGTATTTAAATTGCTTACGGTGGTTGGCATCGTGCTAATGGTGCTATAATCAAATACTTCGCAAATAAATGCACCAGCATCTGAAAATGGTCTACTGGTGTCGCAGGCAGTGCATGACGTTTGACCCGTTACGTTGACATAAAACCCACTTTCGCACAGCTTGCATTCGGATTGGTTCTTTATATCGTTGTATCTACCACGTTGGCATGCGATTTTATTTTGTGGGGCAGATAAATCAGGGCAGTAGTGGCCTTCTGGGCAGGGCAAGGATGGCAGTTGCAATTTGTGAAGGTCGTTTTTGTTACCACCCCCCCACCCACCAAACACAAACATATAATCGCCATAGACCACCGAGGTGTGTTGTCTACGCCCCGTAGGTTCTGTTCCCGTGGTAGATATGGCACCCGACCATGCATTGCTGGTCAAATCCAACTTGTGAAGGTCGTTAAGGTTGGTATCAGAACTACCATCAGACCCATACCCACCAAATACAAACATAAAATCGCCATAGAACACTGAGGTGGGATATTCACGCCCCGTAGGTTCTGTTCCCGTGGTGGATATGGCACCAGACCATGAATTATCTGTCAAATCCAACTTGTGAAGGTCGTTTTTGAGACTACCATCATGACCCCCAAACACAAACATAAAATCGCCATAGACCACCGAGGTGTGGTAGTAACGCGCCGTAGGTTCTGTTCCCGTGGTGGATATGGCACCAGACCATGCATTGCTGGTCAAATCCAATTTGTGAAGGTCGTTGAGGTGGGGTGGGGTGAGGTAATCACTAGTCCCACCAAACACAACCATAAAATCGCCATAGACCACTGAAGTTGGAGATTGACGCGCCGTAGGTTCTGTTCCCGTAGTGGTTATCGCTCCTGACCATGAATTATCTATCAAATCCAATTTATGAAGGTCGTTTTTGTAACTACCATCATTACCCCCAAACACAACCATAAAATCGCCATAGACCACCGAGGTGTGAAAATTACGCCCCGTAGGTTCTGTTCCCGTAGTGGATATGGCACCAGACCATGTATTGCTGGTCAAATCCAACTTGTGAAGGTCGTTGAGGCGTGTACCACTATACCCACCAAACACAAACATAAAATCGCCATAGACCACCGAGGTGTGGCCGTAACGCGCCGTAGGCTCTGTTCCCGTGGTGGATATGGCTCCTGACCACTCAAACTCTGCTCCACAAGTCAAATGTACCAAACAAGCAAATATCCACAGTGATAATAATTTCATCCTTATTCACTAACAATACGAACAAACGAAATAGCTTGTAACACGTATAGGTTCCACTTCTGACAAGAGAGACTACCCTCAGAAAAATATTCTATACGGTATTAAAACTCTTTCTTGTTTGACAAAAACAGTATAGAGGTCTTAAACGCGTTCAACAAACTAGCAAATCAACCCCAGTAAACAACGACAGAGCTAAAGCAATATAACAATACGTTAGAAAGCTTTCTATTCACTGGTTAGCTTTCTTACCCGGCGTTGAAGTTTGCTATCTAACCCGTTGAGAACCTCCGATATAATCACCACGTTTATACCTTACTAGAAAATATTCCACACCGTCAACGATACACAACCAGAGCTACAACCACCAGCCGCACACAACCGTACCAACCACACCTGTCGATAAGAGTTGTTACTGTTTCGAACAATCCCCCGCCGTGTCTATCTTCTACACCGTGTTGGATATGTTTTTACACGTTTGAGAAAAAGCTGCCAACTACGTTAAAGACGATCGTAGAGTCCAACGCGGATATCCACACACAATATATAGTTTCTCAACACGGATTAAAAATTAAACACAGCAGCGATATTTCTAGGTCAGATAAAGATATACCCGTTCAATGAATGCACACGTTGCTAAATGTCTACACGAATATATATATTCTACACGTCTTGCAATATGTCGAAGGTGTGTGTGTTGGTTGTGTATATATATATATTTATTTAAATAAATAATATTTATTCATTATTCATTCATTTTGGGTTTTGGGTTAACAACCTACTTATTAGCTCACATTATTAATTATCGAAGGATGAACCATGTAAGTACAATACATGGTATATTCCTTTACAAGATAGTACCTATATGAATATAGCTTTCGGATTCTAGCGCTATTGCCTTGCTAATTTTAGGCATCTTTTTTCTCAATCATGTACATGCAAGATAATTAAATAATTAAATCCCCTGTCCCGAAGCTTTAATGGGTGTCAAGTTCTTTCGTTATCTTCGTGTTCTTCGTTGATTTATTATTTAAGTGTTTTTATGTTATTTATGTGTATTTGTGTTTTAGTAGCATCTCATACGACTTCGTTACTTTATTCATCGTGTCCACATCAAATATGTACTGCTGCTGATGTGTAATACTCTCTCCTCACTCCTCAGTTTTCTCCTCCTCCGTTTTTTTTTTTTGCCTCAATATTTTCATTCATCAATGCAACAAATTCATTGACTGCCTCTTCTGTACCACTATGCCAAACATTCATACCATCGCTATTTGCCCGCTGTGTAAGTACACATACGACAGGAACAATACATGCATGATCATAGCATATTGGTTTTGAATTAAAATCTGCTAATTCCCATGATGATTTTGGAAAATTCCAACTTGAAATTATAAATGTTAAAGCTTTTGCATCAAAAATAGTTTGTGTTTTTGCTCCATTAACTTGCTCTTTTTTATGGTATTTAACCAATGTAACAATCTTCTCATGTGTATGATTTAATATCGATGCACGTAAGCGCAATGCTATTTCCTGGATGGGCAATGTGACACACAATTCGTTTACAGACATGGTCAAAGATATGTTAGTTACACCATTGCCAGTATAACCTTCTGGTAAAGGTGGATTGGTGCGATTTCGTATATTAAAAGCTCTATTTAAAGTTGTTTGTTCATCAGCATCATTAAGATTTACTCCAACTTGCTTACACCGAACTTTACACATTGCTCTCCAAATTTTTGCTGATAATACATCATCTGTTGAAACATATTGGTCCGAGCCATTCAATCCCTCACTAGCAATTGACTTCATGTCACTTAAAGTTGTTTTATGTATTGGTATTACACATACGTTTTTCCCCATAATTTGACCCATTACTGGTAGAAATTCTGGCATCGACTTTTCACCAGGTTGAACTGTTTTAATCCGATCAATATTTAATCCTTCATATTTTTTATCATCATTATTTTTGTCACCACCATCATCATTACCATTAGCAATATCAAGTAAATTATCAATACTATTAGTAAAAAACTTTGTGCGATCATGAAATGGTACTGGATCATCTAAATTTAAACCTCTATAAACACGACTCCAGCTAACCATAAAAGCCATATGTGATTCTGCATCACCTGCACCATGTTGTAATGATATTGCTATGGCAGTTCCACCACCTTCCGCAAAAAATGAACATCGAATAGCCATAAGTGGTGCATCTGGGTTTCCAGAATCAGGATCCATCTTTTCTTTATGTACAGGATGTAACAACGCATCAGTGCGGTCAGATTGGAATAAACAAGTCTGGCTTAAATCTATAGAGTCGCCTAATGATGGCAACAAATGTTCAATAGCTTCATGAATACTTCCTTTACTATTTGTTATCATGAATGGAACACCTTCATTATTTAAATTAATTTTCATTTTCGTTGTATCATATCTGCCACAATATACAGGATATCGTAATAATGTTTGTTGCAAAGATGAGATTAATAATTTAGCATTTAATGTATCCGCATAATAATAAAACATTGGCATCGTACGTCCCCTATTTGATATATCAAATGGCGCTAATTCTATAGAAGCTGATGGTTTTTTCAATACTTCTCCATTTTCAATATTTGTTTCTTCTCCTGTCGTCGTTTTTATTGCTGGTAATTTTACAATGGTATCTGTAATATTATTTAAGTATTCATCTATTTCCTCTTGTGTTTTTCCATCTGCTAATGCATCTTCAACAGAGCCATATTTTGATGCGCCAGAACCCATAATAGTGATTTGATCGTATATCGTCTTGTATTATATTATTTATATTATATTCTTCTTCTTTTCATATCTTACACTGTATGTTTCTTTAAATAATAATATAATATATTATAATTATTTTTTAGCTTTTAGCCACATGGGTTATTTATGCAACTTATGGGTTTGTTATTAATTACAGTATTATATATTTCTTCAGTTTTTATGCCACAGGCAAGTTGCACAACAATAGCACAATATGTATGAAAAAAGGCGAGAGAAGATTTTAGGTTGACAGTTTTACGTATTATACACTGTGTATACTTATTAGACTATTAAAAACAAATAAATTTAAATTTTTATATTTTTGTTTTTGCTTTTTGCAACTTTTGTGTTGTGCTCTTGTTGGAAGAAGTTTCAACATGATTACGGTTAATAATACTACGACGTTTCAAACCTTTTCGAGAAAGACCACATTTTTTTGTAATACAATATACTCGATACCATTTATTATTAGTACCACATGCTTTACATTTCCAATCAGTTGGAGCTTCATTTGATAAATATCCCTTCTTCGATTTTGCATTGTGTAAATCAAGAAAAGCTTCAAAATCGATATTCGTATCATAATTTACTTCATTTTGATCATCATCGCTTTTACTTAAAAAATATGTCTGATATTTTTCAACTTCTTTTCTTTTCTCTGCAACAAGTTTTCCATGGTCAGTTTGAGGATGTATGAGGTTTTGCAATTTCGAAATCGTCTCTTTAATTGCCTCTTTCTCTTCAATGCTTCCTTTTGCTGTTACTAAGGAGCCATCATCTTCTGTTATACCTAACTCATCGATTGCATTAACAAGAAGGTTTAAATTCTTGAAATAGAATTCATCAATGGACATACTATTTTCCAATGATGACAATTCATTCATTGCTACTGCATAATTTAATCGTTTATGCGGAATAATACGTATTTCGAGCGGATTCCATGTACTGTCGCGCTCTTTGAAACCAACAATAGCATGTTCTAGGCGTTGCACAGTACGAAACAAATAATGATACTCTATTGCATAATTATCAATTTTCGTCCATTTCATTTGAAACCTAATTCTACTTCTTATATAATCATTAATATTTTCAATATTCTGAAGTTTTTCAGCTTTGCTTCGATCATCTAATGTCTTAATAGACAATAAATCATCAACAATTAAATCATAATACTTGCTTCTTTTTGTTTGAAGGCTGCAATTTTTAAAATACGTCATTCGAGGTTTTTGAAGTTCCATAGTTTTACCTGCCTTTTTATTAATTAGAGCTGCTTTTTTAGCTGCTATATCTGCTTTTTTCGCATCTAAATCATTCTGCCTAGCTTCTTTTTCAATTAATCTAGCACGAATGTAACACATTTTACTTAATTCAACATGTCTATCATGAGGAGTCATGAATTTCAGCTTAGTATAAATTTCGTTTGCAAGTGTTTTGTACATTGCATATTTATCGTTCTTTTTTGATATAGATGAAGCAGTCATTGTTTTTTCTTCCTCAACAACCTCTGCACTGACGTCTTCAATCTCTAAAATATCATCGTTTTCTACTTCTTCTTTCTCCACCACCTCTTCTTCCAAAATCTTATATTGCGGGAAAAACTTTTCAACAATATCAGCATTCTTTGCCATATTCTTATTCCATATTGATTGAATTAACGTCTCCGCATGTTCATTCCATAGAAATTCAAGGAGTTCTTCTTTTCTAGAATGACAATATTTAACGGTTTTCTCAGCATTCTCTAGATTGAAACCTCTAGATTTACATGTTACACCCGGAATCTGTTTACAAAATTCATGCAATAATTCTTGCACCTTTTGTGAAACTAGTTTTCCAGAATTAAACGTATATTCTTCTTTATTAAATTCTTCCGATAATGAATACCGTTCTATTTTCTCGAGGAATGAGGATACAAATTCTTTCCTATTGTCATCAATAAAATTATCGTAATCCTTGTGAAATTCTTTACGTAACGCAGAAATATCCGTATTTATCATTGATCCTGTCTTGTTCATGGCAATATGCTGTTTTTCATGTAAGTACATTGTATGTAAAAGATTTAACATGTGTTGAACTGTAGTTTTATTTGGCTGTAAACCTCTTGCTTCAAGCTCTTGAAGCGTTGCAGACACAAAGTATGGAGCATTTTGGGACAGTACGGTAAAAATATCTTCATTTAATACATTGTTCTTTGCCGGGATGTCAGCTTTATTAATTGTTATATTTGACATGTTATTACTGCGATCGAGATCACCTTTTGTTATATCTAATAATCGTGATAGCAATGATTTTCTTGATTTCTTTTTATTTGCATCTAACAATGCATTTCTTCGAGCTAAAAATTCTTTTTTATTTGAAGATTTTTCCATTTCATCTAATGATTTTTTAACACAAACCTCAAGTTTTTTAAATATATCTTGCATAACTTTTTTATTAGGTTTATTATTTACATCGTTGACCATTTGATTTATATTTAAACTATTGCTTGTACCATCATGAGGAGGATTCTCACCACCACCATCAGCAGCAACACTAAGAAGACTACTATTGTGATGGTAATAAAAAGATGATAAGAAATATAAATATAAATCATATATCTCAATCATATCGATATCTTCGCCAAGTAAATTAATTGCATGTTTTGTCATATAAAAACATGCTATTGCATTTTCACTGGATAAAGCTCCATGATTCTCAATTTTCTTCACTAGTTCCATCGTACTTAAAAACAATTGTTGGATTTCATCTTTTGTTTCACATATATTAATACCAACCATGAAGGAATGTACCGTCTCATTAATTAACTTTTCATCATTCACAACAGTAATTTGCATAATTTTGGATGGCTCATCAACACCCCCTTCCTCTTGCTCTGTTGCTTTCAGATCTTTGAATAAGTTATTTAAATTGTTGATACCATTTTGATATTGAAAGACGCGGTCTAAATTCAAATTAATACCATTATCTTTCTCAATTAATTTCTGAAATAAATTTCTACTTTCATGTACATTACCTGTTGTAAAATAAAAATCAATTATTCGATCATATATTATCGGATCAAATTCTTGACTACTAGTAATAATAGCACCATGGCGATCATTATTTACATTTTCATTTGTTATTACATATGCAAGCCGCTGCGCTAATAATATATGGTTTATATCATTTGTATCCCAGTACTTATTTAACAAATTTTCAACTGTTTGTATATAATAGCTATTGCCAATAATATTAGGCGTTTGCCATAAACCTAACCTTGTTATATTTCTAACGTCTTTAGAAAGCAAAAAATGTGCTATTGTTTCTGGTGGTGTACCTTTTTCCTGCAACTGTTTTAATTTCTCTTCGTATTTATCGACATTAAAGCCACTATTATCATTTCCAGCTATTGTAGTGAAAAAGCGTTTATCCGAGAAAGTATTGGATTTTATATGCATGTGTTTTTCATAATTATTATTTTCCCAAGCCGTAGATGCAGATACATGTTGTGATACTTCAGTGATATTTTCCCTTGATGTGGTTACACGTGTTGCTGCTGATGTGAATGTTCTACTTGCTTGTACCACATTTGTATGTTTCTGGATTTGTTTAATGAACAATGATGCGATTAATTTGTTGTTCATGCCGTTGTTAATTGGTTTGCTTTCATATATATAAGTGATTAATAATCGCTCTCTCTCTCTCTCTCTCTTACACACTCACACTTTACACTCACTCACAAGTGATTCATAAAATACAAAATATATGTTGATAAATGTGATTTTTATTTATTTAATGGTGATGATCATCATGTGGCTTTTACAACTCGCAAAAACAACAACATAACAACACCTTTAGCAAGGGAATAGCACTACAATAGCATAGGAATAGCATTGGCAAGAGCCGCCAATTATCCTCATAATAATATTCTCTCTCTGAATTTATAGTTTCAATAGTAATAGGATGGTATAGCGTGCTACAGTATAATATTCCCTGTGGTGAGCACCTCCTGATGACGACATGACGACAGACTTCTTTTAAAAAAAAAAAAAAAATTACATACTACCAGCATACATACAATTTGCACATTTATCAGGATATCATCAGGACATAGTAGTACATTACTCTTCTTCTCCATACTTACCACAGTGGTAGATATAAATTCGCTTATATCTATAAATTAATTATAACACCATTATCATGGTTAATGTGACTGTAAAACCGACCACGATATGCTGTTGCGGCTTTAATTTGGAGATGGGAGTTAAATTATTTTGCGCATGGTATTGTTTCAATATAATTTTGTCAATTTTGTGGATTGTTGAGGTTGAAAATGAACGTATTGAGTCCGAGAAGAAAAACGATGCGGCTATAATAGCGGAAGAAGAGGACACTGGCCAGACTGGAGAAAGCGAGGGTATGGAGGGATGGGTGCTATGGTCTATTATAAGGATAGTCTATGGTATGATATGTTTAATGATTGTTGCATTGTCTCTTAAGAAAAAAATTTCTTTGCAAAAGCGTATAAGTTATTCTACATATGCATATAGAATGGTGCTTTTTCGTGAGTTAATACAATATAAATACCCTATCTACAAATTTCATTTACATATTTTTAACACATCACACATATGCCTATCTGTCGGTATATCATATAATTAATTTTGCTATATAGAATCATTATGGACTTTAGTTGATGACTTTACAAGCCATCAGGTTTGGGATGTTCCAGATATTACACACATCCCTTGGTTTCTGTTTGAAAACTTCGGCTTGAATATATATTTTGCGTATATAATTTGGTCCTATATTCAAGAGTTAAAAAGTGAGATAGAAGAAAACATTCAACAATCAAGAACCATCAGCCCTACTGTTACACAAAGTAGGGTAATTAGTGTAGGTAACTCTCAAAATGTGCATCAACAAAGCAATATAGACAGCAGCACACAAATTATGAATAACCATGTAATTAATGTACGTACAAAATAATTTCTCCAAAATGGAAAATTAGAAAAAAAATCAAAAGGTATTATTTATTAGTATTTGTCTCCGCTATTTTGATATCCTACCTTTTATTATATTCAATAATTGAGTATAATAAATGTTGTACAAAAATCTTAAGTGATAAAATTTTGTACAATATCTTTTCTATTCTTTGATAATGTAATCAAGGAGTACTGTATCCGCGATACATCAAGAAGTCGTCTCTCCTTTCTTCTATTTTTCAAACAACTTTTCAACAACTTTTCAAACGACGTCTTTTTCCAAATAAACACCGCCGGCAGCGTTAAGGTTTTATAAGTGGAGTAAAGTAGGGTAGTCTAAAACTTTCTAAAATACTATATATACCAGGTACTGTTTTACTTGAAAAAAAAAAAAAAGATGAGAAATAAAGACGAGCAATCTGGCAATCCTGGCCATGCAATCTGGCAATCCAGGCAATCATCCACTGCAAGAAAAGAAAAGAAGATCCTTCTCTTCTGTTTATGATTATAAAATGATGGTATTTAATTTCATTAATGGGGTAAATAAATAATAATACATATTTTATAATACTTCGTGTACACATTGTATAACATATATACCTTCCATAAAATATTATAGGTACAATTGATATTTGGGACAGAGAGATCAAGACAAAAGGAAAAGGAAAAACAGAAAAACAATTATTATTATACCTACTCTTATCAACCTTCTTTGAGAGAGATAACATGGAGGAAAGTAAAGAAAATAAAAGTATGGCGAAAAATGTGTCAGAAAATGAGGCAGAAGAAGAAAAAAAATATTTACCAAACAGAAAACATACAAAACGTGATGCGTTTCAAGATCTCAATGCATCGGTTCAAGATATTTTCAAATTTGTTGCATGGTGCTCAGCATTTACTAATTTGTACATTGCGTAAGTAATGTCTACATATATTTTTCTTAAACCTAGTCAAAAAAAATTCTCTCCCTAACAAGTTCTACTCTTTCAGTGCTTTTGTAACCAGGACGTCGTACATGGACTTTGTCATTCACAAATATGGTTTAGTAGGGCAATTTGTGTTGTTCATATTTTCCGAACATCTTACTATTGGTCTGAAATTAGTATTGGACAAATTAACAAACACAATTCCACAAGATATTGAAATACAAAAGGAACGCCAACGGTTTGTAATTGATGCAATGATGGACGAAGCTAGGTATGTTACTTGTAGGTATCGAAAAGACGATATTGAGTATACACGAGAGAAAGTTGAAAGCGAAGATGAAAGGGAAGAACATCAAACAAGCAGAGGAAGAACAGATCAACGCGAAAAAAAAACTAGAGCGCGGCCCAAAAGCGTTGTTAGGAAAGATTCATTAGCACCTACATTCCGTACTAGACGTAAATCCAAAGAACCATTGTATCATAATTCACATCATAGTCTAAATATTGAGAAAGAGTAAAAATGAAAATGGAGAAATGTCTGAAAAGAGAATAAAATGGGGAACATAAAAATATGAGAGTTCTGAGACTTCGGTAATATACCCGAGTTTCAGTAAAATTTACCTAAAAATATATATATTTTATTACGACGTATATTATAATATTATATTATATATATATATAAATGAACGCGTATTTTAATTTTTTATTCCTACTCATGACAATTCCTACTCTCAAAAGAATACAGTGACTGAGCCAATATTAATATCTATCTCACAAAATGTGTCAATAATTTTTTCTGTCAACAGAAATTACCGATGAGATATATTTAGTTTTATTTTTTTTTGATTCATTTTATTGGAAAATTAATTAATTATTTTTTTTTTTTTTTTTGAAGGTTCAAACGCACAAACCTGGCAAAATAATGCTGGAATGAATGATGCGTGCATGCTAATACGCCAAATGCTCTAAATAATATAAATTAAATGAATATGAACAAAACAAAAAAACATCTTCTCCAAGCAACCCAACGAAAATATATATCCTAAATCCAATGCCCAACGCCTTGCAGCTGCCTGCGTTCGAGCACTCACAGGTATAATATATCATCCATACCAAGAAAGATTGGTCCAAAAGCTTAAAACATGCCATCTACATTAAAAATTCGTATAAATCGTGCACGTGGTTTGCCAGTTATGGATAAAAGTACTAAATCAACAGATGCATTTGTAGAAGTACGATTAGGTAGCAATATAAAAAGGCAAACGGAAGTGAAGAAAAAGACATTAAATCCGATATGGGATGTAGATATGAGAATTAATTGTACGGACGACTCCGTTGTACAAAATGAACCCTTAGAATTTAGAGTAATGGATGAAGATATATATTCAGCAGATGATCCAATTGGATATGTACATATAGATTTGAATCCACTTTTAATGCGTGCAGCTCATGCAGACGAAGATAAAATTGATTCAAATACATCTAGCAAAAGTAGAAGTGCCATGAAAGGAGGAGGCAGTCAAGTGGACATGATGAATTCTTCGTCGGTTGGAAGTGGGGATATGGTGATCGATGGATGGTTTCCTATATATGATACATTGAAAGGGATTCGTGGAGAATTGCAACTTAGTGTGAAAGTACAGTTTATTGGAGATGCAAATCCATTCAAAGATTCAAGTGCAGGTGTTACATTTTTCTCCACTTCCGTACTAAGCTCTCCAGATGTTGATGTAAAATACGTGTATGGTTTTGTGGAAGAATTAGTAGTACACGATGATCCTGAATATGAATTTGAGAATAAATTTAGATCTCCACAAAAAAGTAATGATTCTCGTTTGCGGTTGTTATATCGTTTATCATGTGGTTTGAGAAGGCAATTGGGTAAAAAGGTTCAAGAAATGGGTGGTAATGCAGTGTTAGCATATACACAAACATTTGATGTAGAAGGTGATAGTGGGATTGTAGCAAGGGCATGTGGGACTGCGTGTAAATTATTTAATACCGGCGGAATCAGTAATGCATTGACATATAATGGTACATCCCCAAATATAGGATCGCCACCATCCTCACCAGCATCGTTACGAGGTCGCAGCAATTCTTTTTCACCTAGAGGATATGGTGGTTTTGGCATGGTTTCAAATAATAGTGGTAGCAGCGTAGGCCCACCATCACCATTGTCGTTAACACGTAAAGCACTTGTTGATGATGAAGATAGCAAAACTAGTAACGATAATAAAACCAATAGTAATGAAAAGAAGAAAAATAGTAACAATAGTCCAAACAGTATAAGTCCTACTGAATCGCCGTCCTTTTTTCACGGTGGTATAAATTCTTTTAAAAGAAATGCACGTATTCAATCAAGTGCATGGAATTTCGTTAATGCGAAAAATTTACCAAGCACATCCCATATGCAAGATTTATCGAGAGAAGTCCAATTGCTTACCATTAGTAATTTTAAAGCAAAGGTGCGCTTACGTTTAGCAGGCGTTGTGTCCGCCCAATCGGTGAAATATTTAGGTAAATTACATGCTAAAATATCAGATCGTGAAACCCGAGATGCGTGGTGGGCAGAATTGAGGGATGAAATACGTTCTCATGCACGAGTGTTAAAATGTTGGTTTATTGTTGGATATCGTGAAACTTGTACAATTATGGATGATGTGTGTGTCTTGACGGCAACAGGTACTGCTGCTGTAGTTAGAAGGGCAAAACGTAGAAAATTTAAACGGAATAACTATTTTACATCAAGTGGAAGGCATAATAGACATTCCAACATTCCACAGACTACTACAAATTCGTCCCCTCGTAATTCATTTTTTGGTAGTACTTTTAGTAATAACAATACTAGTGGTGGCAGCGGCAACCATGTTGGTAGTGGGGGGAATAGCAACGGTAGGAGACGTGCATCGTTTGGCAGAGCAGATTTTGATAAAACGGTTCCTGGGGTAAGCTCATCGGGGGGAGGAGGTGGTCTATCGCCACAACGTGGTAGTAATTCATCAATATTTAGACGCGTACGATTCGACCCAGGATGTGCAACTTGCCATATACCATATCCACACAACTCTGCGCCATTTGCCAATATGAGATTAGTTCCATGTCAAAGTTGTAAGAAACGTTGGGTACCGGAAGTTTTGTTGGCTACGATTGAATGTCCACCACTATTACCAACGCGTGGACGAGGTAGATTAGTACAAGCTAGAGCATGCAAAATTATGTCTAGTTCACAAACTAAAGTGCAGAAAGGAGAGGCGTTAGCGTTGACAGTCTCGGAAATTTTACCATTTCTTCAATTTGATTTACATCGCCAATTAATAAACAAGATTAAAATTATGGGTATGAACGCCGCATTTGGTGTAACGACTCAAATACAACTTGGGCCAAACATATTGGTTGGCTTTGTAACTGCAACTGCTGTTAGTTTGCCTGCATTGCCATCACCACCAGCATTACGAATTCAACGTAATATTAAAGTAGTTGATGCTGAAGATAGGGCATTGGTATCTTTGCAAGATCAATTGCAAAATTTGTCTATTTTTAATAAGCAAATGGTATTAGAAATGCCAGTAACTACACGTTTATCACGTAAAATATTTGCATCTTTTTATCAAGGTAGTCCAAAGTTGAGTCCAAAGATTTATGATAGCCCTAAATCCAGTCCATCAACGATAAGGTTGCATCGATCATTAAGTGCTGGTGAAGGTACTGCTTTGTTACAAAATGCTCAGGAAGACAGGTCTGCTAGTAACTTGAATAAGAATGATAATAATAATAGTGACAGTAGAGAAGAAAATGAGGATAAAATTCCCTCTAACAATATTAATGCAAATAACGATATTATTACTGCGGCTAATAGCAATTCAAAAAATAAGAAAACAGATAATGTTGCACGCAGTTTATTTACACAAGAACAACAAGTAGAAACAGGTAATATTAAAAACAACAATGCCGATGAAAGTAATAGCAATATGGATGGAACTAAGAGTAAAATCAGTACTTTAGAGATTGGTCCACCAGCTCTAAGCGTAAATACAAACCTTTCTCCGCCCCCTAGCAGCGACGATACTAGTAGTAGCAGTAGCAGTAGCAATTCAAACTCATCTTCATCATCATCGTCATCATCAGATGATGATAGACAAAAAGAAAACGATGATAGCTCAGATGAAGAGACTGCTAATAATGCTTCAAGCAATAGGAAAAAAATGGGAAGCGCACGATCGGCTCGAAGAAGAAGAAGAAGACGCCGGCATTACGATGATGCACGCGAGCCTTTTGTCTTGGAAGTTGATGATGAAACGGATGAAGATATTATGTCGGTATTGATGGATCATCTTCCACCTCCAGGGATTTCTTTAGTGAATACGCAATATGTCCCAGGATGTGACAATGGTGCTATTGGCACATTAGCTGAAGCTGTATTAGTTGTACAACGCATTCCATTGGCAAAATATTTAAATCGAGTGAAAGATGCGCGGAAAAACATAGAATTGGCAAGCATCTTCAAAAAGTTAGTGAAATCGTTGACATTTAAAATACGACAAGCAGCACCATGTTTTGTATGTAATTTAAATATGTGGATAGGTCTACCTGCTGATGGTTCAATGGAAATATTCGCAACTGGGCATGTTTTAAAAGAAGCGCCTAATCAATTAGTAGAAATTTCAGCAGCGCGGCAACATATGGTAGCATTAAAAAAATCACCTGCACCATGTATGTTTCCAAATGCATTAGCGTTACGAGTGGAACATCAATCTATGGAAGCGTTCGATAGATTTGAGCAAGGTGACCATACCGGTTCGATAGAAACAGATCTGTTTCCATTAGATGAAGATGTAAATCTCACCATGTCGAACAATCCGATCGCGATGCATAATGATAGGTCACTTATAATTACACCATTGTCATTTGTGCCACATAAAAGTATTAAAAAATATGTCGGCCGTATTAGTCTGCATTTTATCCGTGAAAGTTGGTCTGTAACTGATTTAGGAGAGTTTTATCATAACTTTTTTGTACAAATTTATGATTGCTGTAGAGCACAAGTTGCAGCAAATGGTGGGAATGCGTTATTATCCTTCCGTATTAATCCACATGAATCTGGTGGAAAACTATTCCGTAACCAAATTTATAGTTTAGTAAGTGTTAGTGGAGATGCTGTTATTTTGGAATAGAGAGAGAGAGAGAAGATGCGGGGGGGGGGGGGGGAGGGAAATATCGCGCGCGAGTAAAAATATACGAAAATGCATTTTTGATGATGATATTCACAAAATAAACGTGGCACCAAGGCTCAACACTTTTTTACACACACTCTCTCTCTCTTTCCCTATATTTTTCCTTGTGTTTTCCAGTTTTTATTTTTTTTATTCCATTTTCCACAATCGAAGTGTTGCATCATGAGCACCAGATGTGTAGGAATCACCTGATGGTGAATATCTTACAGTTAATACTTCGCCATGATGACCTTTTTTACAACTTAATTCTTCACCAGTAGCAAAATCGTATAAATATACCCATTGTTTCTCAACGGCTGCAGTCAAAAATTCTTTCCTGTCTGGTTTTAAAGATGCACATTTTTGATTTTCTTTCATAACATGTTCTTTAACAATTTCAAATGTACTTGTATCTATAAATTGAATTTTGTTCCCTGCGGCTACAGTAACAATTTCATGATCATATGATAATTCTAAATCATTAATTCCATTATCACCAGATGAAATACTTTTAACAATTTCATTTGTACGTAAATCCCATACTCTTAAGATACCATCATCTGCACCAGTCATAATTGTCTGTTCACTGCACCATACACCTTTTGTAACTGCTGTTGGATGAATGAAAGGATTTGAAAGATTTTTATCATCGTTATTACTACTATTATTATCATTATTATCATCGCTATTATTCGTATCATCATCATTCATACTAGCTTCGATATCAATCACATATGCTTTTTTATCTCTACCAGCAGTTAATAATTTTGTATCATCGTATGAAAATGCTACACTTTTAACAATATGGTTATGATTGTTCCATGTTTTTAATTGATCACCAGTAATTGCATCCCATAATTTTACGGAAAAATCAGCTGCTCCTGTTGCTGCTTTTGTTGCAGTTGAGTTTAATTTCGCAGACCATACTGCCCCTTTATGCCCTTCAAATGTTCCAATCCAATCTCCTGTCTCACCGCTTCTTAACATGGCTTTTGAATCTAATGATGCAGCTATATGAAAAAGCCCATCCGATGTATCGGCAAATTGTACTTCAACTACAGGACGATTATGCCCAGGACAAACAACTGGGACAGTTCTTTTTGTAGTAGCATTAGTATTATTATTATTATCTGTATCTTTTTTCACAATAGCAACTTTTTCTTCTTCTTTTGCATTATTATCATTGTTATTACTATAATCCATTGTTTAACGTAAATAAATAAATAAAGAAAGAAAAACAACAAAACAAGAAAAGTATGAAGATCCTTTTTTATTATTATTAGTACTATAAATTAAATGTTAATTGTTTCTCATCATCATTATCTATAATTCTATGTTTTTTCATCTTATACTGTATATATTAATATGAATATAAATTAAAATTATCATTCATTCAATCAATACTTTGAAATAATTACTCTGGATGGGATGATGGAGGAATAAATTATTATAAAAATAGGTCAAAAATAGTATTTTTTCGGATAAGTACCCGGTCTAAAAATATGATAAAAATTTGGTAATTTGATAAGAACATAATATTAATATTAATATTGAATAGATATATATTCTATACTCCAGGAAGTATAAAACTTCTTCTATCAAATAAATAAATTACGAAAGTTTACCCTTTTTTTTTCTCTGATGATGGCCATCGGCCTATTCTATTATTAAATTATTATGGCCAAATATATATATATATTATCCATAATAAAATATCTATTTCTAATATCAAAATTATATGGTAAGAAAGATTAATTTCAAAAGTAATGTAAAGAATAGAATTGTAATATTTAATAACACATAATAATAATAATTTAATAAAAGATGGCGAGGAATAAAGAAGATTCACAATTAGATTCTGTGACAGATGTCGTGAAAGAAAAAGATATGGATAAACAAAAATGTATGAATGCATTAGCAGAATTATCAAAAATGGAAAAGACACAAGCACAGGAGGAAAAGAAAAGAAGGAAAGAATTAAAAGCCGTGCAAGTTAATGAAGATGATGTTGCGTATTTAGTAAACGAATTATTATTATCAAAAGCTGAAGCAGATAATCATTTAAGACTTAATAATGGTGACCTAGGAGAAACATTAAAAAAATTAGTGGAACCAAAACAACAACAACGTTTAAATATTAGGCCAAACATTCTGTATTAATAACAAATAAAACAGCTTTTGCGTATAGGTGGTATATATCCCGGATAGCGTTTGTATTATATCTGGGGAATATTGAAAGAAGGGATAAGGGAGGAGTAAAAATCATTTTTTGATGAGATGTAATAAGAATATATATATATAATATACACATATTGCATTTTTTGTTTTCTCGTACATAATATTTGATAAAATTTTACGAACACACGTATATATTATTTTTTTTTACGACGTATTTTTTATATATATAATTAAAAAAGAACACACGCCACACACAAACACAACAATACTGTGATTTTATATATATACTACGAATGATGATGTTTAACCATTTTCAATGCTGCCATTAATTCTTTTTTTTCATCATGTTCACCTAGTAAAGAAGAAACCGCAATACTTATATGCGATGAAATTGATGCAAGTAATTGTTCATCTTTTTTCGTGAAATGACCTTCCTTTGTATCTTTATTAATTGCTTCTAATACTCCGATAACTTTACCATCTTGGTTAAAAATTGGAACTGCTAATAAACTTCTTGTATGGAAACCTGTAATACTATCATATCTATTATAAAATCGTTTATCTTTCGATGCATCTTGTACATTGATTATGAGGCCAGTCTTTGCACATGCACCTACGACACCTTTATAATATGGCACACGCAATTTATCTATTTTATACGATGATGTTGATGTATTTTTGGCGTTATTATTATTAATAAATGAATAAAGTTCTTCGTTTTCCGCATCACATAAAAATAATGTTGCTGCATCCGCTTCTATAAGATCTCCAAGTTCATCAAATATATTTTCAAACAATAATTTTAATTTACCTAGTTCTTTTAATTTTTGATCTTTATTTGCATCCATTAACAACAAAGGAAACATACCAAGTAAACAACCAATTGTTACTCCTATGGCTGAACCAAAATTTTCATATCGCTTCGTTGATTTATGTTGTAATTGCCATTCCGATAATCTAGGTAATTTAAAACCCATAGCCATTGATGCTTTTTCAATTCCACTACCAGCCCATACACCACATACGTCACTAATTAAATTACCTAGACCAGCCGCTGCCATCGTCGATATGCCTAAAGATACACCGATTGTCATATCTATATAATCGCCTGCAATAATCATAATTGCATTATCGATAAATCCAAAGCCAATAAATGGTATTGCAGACGCAAAAAATACATTTTTCAATTGAGCTGAAGTTGGGGCTGAGTTAGTCCGACGATTTCTTGTTGTTCCAGCTGCAGCTGATGCCATAGTTGTTGTAACATATCCATTTGATGCTTGATACCGTTGCAAGTAATTTACATTACTTATTACTCTACAATTACTAACAAAACATGGAAGGTATTTTTTATTCTTAATATTATTACGTAAAGTTGTTATATTCTTCGTATTATTATAATAATTTGTTTTTATTCTTCGTGTTACTGTTGTTGTTGTTGTTGTTCTTAGTGAAGATGGTGATAATAAAAAATTATGAATTGATTTATTATTTACAAATATTTTTTTCCCCAAATGATTTGACACAATCAATTGTTTAAACATGATTGTATATGTAGATATATGAAATATGTTGCTTTCACATGCTTTTACATCACAATGAATGTGATATGTTACGGAGGATATTCTATGTCTACTATCTTAATCTTTATATTTATAGATTTTATATTTTTTATACCTGTTTATAACCTATAACCTCCTTTTTGCCCCGGCCGGGGTCCTAAATTCCTAAAAAAAAAGAAGGTCTGCCGCAGAGTTTATTTTACTAAAATATTATTATACTAACAAGTATAAATATAGATTTTAACAGGGAAAGTTTACAGCTTTTTTTTATTTTTTGTTGTAGCAGCTGTAATTATAAAAAAAGTGAAAAGATAAGCTTAATATTAACTCTTTATTATCTTTTTTTGGCATGCCAGCATGCTTTGCTCTAGAAAATTTGTTTAAATTATCAAAATTATATTTTACATCATCAATCCTATTCAATACGTCTGTATATATATATACATCATATGTATGATTAGAGAGATATAAAACATGTATCGCACGAGTCTGATTGCAAATCGTTACAATGTATATATATATATATATATACACTCAAACTCTTGCTTGTGCTAAAAATTTTTTTCAAAATTTTATTATACTGAACTTTCAGGTGTCCTAGTTGTTGATTCTGATGTTGATAAATCGACAGAGGTATTAATTGTATTATTATCATTATTATTAATACTATTTTTTCGCATTTTTGTATCATCTTCCGTTTCTGTGATTTCCCCTAATTCTAATATATTTTTTTCTATTGTTTTTTCATCCTCTTCAATTTTTTTGTCACGTTTTACAGTTGGGTTTTTCAGTGTCAAACGTCGATTTACTAATGTATTTTTAATTTCCTTGGCTCCAGTTTCCATATTTATAGTATAACAAATAAATATTGCTACAATTATAAATATAGGTACTGCTGTATAATATGCAGCCGTTATATTGCCTGTGACTTGATTCACAATACTAAATATTAAAGGTGGCATCCAATCACATACTTTATTTGCAAACATATAACATCCTGTAAATGTTGCTTCTTTTCCTCCTGGACATAATTCAGCAAAAAATGCTTGACCGCAGCTGAGCCACATACCCAACGATATACCAAGTGCACCCATAATTATTAATAGTAATCCCAAATGAATACTTGCTAATAATGGAAGCAACATGATAACGCAAAAAAATAAGACAACCGTCATGAGCATAATTTTACGAATACTCATATTTTTACCAAGTAAATAATAGACAACTAATGGACCGCAAATACCGAAAATAACGCCAACACTTAAAGCAGCACTTACTTCCAAAGAGCTCATGCCAATTCCGATCAAATATGTCGTTCCAAGTGCAAGTGCTGCATTAAAAGAAGCATTTGCAAAGGATGAAAAAAACAAAAATCGACGTAGTTGCGTATAATTATTAGACATTTCTTTAAATGCATTAAATACACTTTTGAAACCTATAGTAAGTATATTTTCACCTGGTTGTAATTTACTTGATGCTTCACGATATCCCATATATTTAAGAACAATCAATGCAAGCACAGATGTAATAATAACTGCTGCAATACATGCGCTACGCATATTGTTATATGGATTTGTACCTCCAAACGCTCTTCCAATACCGACAAAAAATCCCATAAAAAATATTTGACTTAATATCATAATTAAATATCCTTTTGCACTTAATTTTGCAACTTCAGGTCCAACGGCAAGTTCAGGCAAATATGGAGCTCGGTATAGCATGTAAACACTTAAATAACTGACATTGCCTAAAATAGAAAAAGCTAAAATAACACCTAAAAAGGAGTTACTTATAAATATATGCAAAGCAAAGCATCCTATTGTAACGACAACAGCTATTCCACCAAATAATTTACGATGAGGGGTATAATCTGCCATAGAACCTATTAGTGGTCCTAATATTAACATTGAAAAAGCACCAATCGATGCTGGCAATGTTATTGCGTTGGACCATCTTATTCCAAAAAATTGTGGAAGGTTACCTTCTGCATCAGCAGCAATTTCAGCAACTACCAATACTTGTGTATTAAATATCATTAATAAATATGCAGCCCATACACCGCTAAATATATAACATACTAACCATCCAAAATGTTCTTTTGAATCAAATATCCAAAAGGTTCTACAACCCATTGTTGTGTTTGTTGCAGTGTGTGTGTGTGTGTGTGTATTTTGTAGTAGTGATTTTATTAGGAGGAAGAGGAGAAGGAGGAGAAGATTGGTAAATTGTGGTATATGTTATTAATTAATCTATGATAGAGAGCTCTAACTATATGTGATATATATTTATTGTGTATTGTGTATTATTGTATTTTTTATTATTATAGCTACTATAATAATAATAATAGTAAGCTCTACTATAGTTTCAGTATATACAGTTTACAGCAGTTGTTTTCCTCAATCTGGCAATCTGGCAATCCAGCAATCTGGCAATCCAGCAATCCTGGCAATCTGGCAATCCTGGCAATGCAGCAATCTGGCAATCCAGCAATCCAGGCAATCCATGGCAATCCAGCAATCTGGCAATCCTGGCAATCTGGCAATCCAGCAATCCACTGGCACTGGCAATCCAGCAATCCTCAAGCTTACAGTAGCTAGTCGTTTGTTCCGACTATCATACCTCAAGCTATTTTTTTATAACTGCTTACCAGCTTACTGGCTTACCAGCTTACTGTCAGCTTAGCTCTAGTTTTCCTTGTCAGGGTAGAGCTATTATAGCCTGGCTAGAGCTAGCTCATGCAGGAAAGTTGATAGGACATTTTAAAAGTATAAATACATATAGGCAAAATGCAAAAAGACTACATTATAAAATGGAGTATAGGGTGTCATTCGAATGTCAATAAATGTAACGTAAACTTCAAATATGAGGTACGAAAAAATTGTAAAAAAATACAATATCCATTCTGAAACAGTCAGGCACTCAGAAGTGTAATTTTCTCTTTTTTTAATACTCCAGGTATATATATATTAACTTATAAATAAGAGAATTTTTTATATATATTAATTAATATATATATAATTTTTTTTATTTTAAAAAAATATAAATTTGCATTTCCTTTTCCTTTTCTCTCTATAAATTGTGATACGTATCGCGTTCAATAAATATCGTAGATCATGATATATATTAATATGTACCATATCCCCTTATATGATATGTGATTTCAACATTAATCAAATATGAAACGAATAACGGTACTAAGAGGATAAATTCGTTATTAATTTGTGTCCCAACCGGGTTGTTGCTGTAATATTCCATGACCGGCGACATCTAAATTGAATGTCACTTTCGCTCCTGCTGCTGCGTTGTTTGCAAATCGAAGAGTGCCATCTGCGTCGTGTGTCAATGTAACTTCCAATACACTACCAGCAGCACTGTGAATTGTAGAAGCAACACCACCAAGTGTTATTAATAAATCATCTGTATTTCCATCTACGCAAGCAAGTCCAGTTAAGTCAATATTGGCTGTGTTTGATTTAATTGCTACTTGAGCACTACAATCACCAACAGTCGTGTCGCCGTCTGCAAATGCTTGCTTCGAATTGAAATTAGTATACAAAGACAATTCGATCGTGCTACCACCTACTAAAGGTCCTTCGTGCGTAAATGTTAATTTGATAGTCCCGCCGTCAGTCCAAGCAAGATTCGTATCTGATGCAATCACACCCACACTTGTCAATGATGCTTTGTCTGTTGTTGTGTATGCATCATCTGTATTGGATATTATACCATGCGAACTGTGGTAGCAATATAGATCATATGCAGTAAACGGAGTCAATCCGTTCAATGTCATTTGAACGGTTTTAAATATATCCTCGGGAACAATGTTATGTGTGCGAACAGATTTTGCAATTATGTTACTATCAGTACTACTGGCAGTTACTTCGGCGCGAGTTTCAGGGATGTCACCGCCAGTTACGCCATTTACAAACGCCGCGCAAGTAAATTCTCCAACAGCTGCAGGATTGTATGCAATTCCAATACTTCTTTTACTAACTTGAACCGCTTTGATGTTATCGTCAGGTTTCACCAACAGTATTTCATAAGTTCCCTCAGTCGAAGCAATCTTCAATGTGTTTGCACCATCTGTTAAAGGTAATAACTTTGATACTTTAAGGGTCACCAAGGTTGTATCACTGACACTTCCTATCGATGGAGTTACCGGTCCTGTAAATGTAGCCCTAACTGATATTGAATTTGTCGACTTCTGTAGTGGCAAGAAATATCCGGAAAAAGTACTTGTTGTAAAGGCTTTGGTAGCTCCATTTGAAGTTACTGTTGTACCATCAGGGTGGATTCGCACCGCACCGTCCGCATCTAGATTGGCTCCGGTAAGTGCATTGAATAACGTTATTGCATCAACCAATCCGTTAGAACCACTATCATCAAGTTCGTCCGCTGTAGCCAATACCTTCAACACGTCGCCAATTGAATACCCTGTACCGGGTTCGACAACTGTAACACTAGTCCAAGCACCAAATGCATCATCATCAGAACCAATAACAACTTTAATTTTTGCTCCACTTCCAGTTCCAGATTGTGTTGTAAGTGAGACTGTTATGGTTTGAGCTTTTGCATCAGATGGTCCACTAGCAATTAATCCACTTATATCTCCACACTTGAGTCCTCCATTTGATATATCGTCCTCTAGAAGCGTAATCACTAAATCAGTAGATGTCCCAGCAATACCTGCATTTGCCACAGTCAACGTATCCCCTGCTTCATATCCTTTACCAGCTGTTGTAACTGTGACGCCAGTTACTGCACCACCAGATATAACTACAGTTAAAACAGCACCAGAACCACTTCCACTTGAAGTTGTTGCTAAACTGGCTAAGCCTGCATTGTTAGTTGCATCAGTTGGATTGGTTGTAATACTTGATAGTAATGCATCTGCGCATTGGACCAAAGCACCAGTATGTTCTCTAATTTCAAGAGCAGTTGTTGTCGACTGTGCCCAAGCTGCATTGTACGAGACGGCAAAGATTAGCGTAAATAATAAAAGTTTATTCATTGTAATTTTATTTCAAATTCTGTTATGTATAAAATGTTTTTGCGTGACAATTTACTTTTAGTGTTTGTTTGTGTTTAAAAGAAGTTGTTGCCGTAATATTGTGTTCTTTAATGGTCGTTTCTGATCCTATCTTTGTGGTGCCCACGTAATATGATATTATTGCACCAAATTTAGTTTATGATTCATTAATATTATTATTTTTTATTTATTAATTATTATTGTATTATTTTTACTAGTATTCTGGTATTGTTATGTTAGTTGGTTAGCAGATTATGCAACTATAACTTTACTTATTTTACAGGCAAATACCAGTGCGAAAAGTTTTACAATTATGATGGCAAATTTGAAACTCCTTCTAAAATTTGAAACCGATGAATCTACTACATGAAATTGTATACTCTTATCGTCTAGTTTCCTATAGAGATTAGCTGCAAAACTGCTGCCGCCAGACGCCACAGAAGCCAGAAGCACAAGAAGAAACGCAGCTACAGAAAAACAGCATTAAAAGATTAAGTATACATATTTTGATACTTTTCATTTTCTCTATTTGTCTATCACTGAACACATCATACATGCTTTTTTCTTCTTCAATAGCAATAAATTGAAAATAAATATTATATATGAAAATTACTACAGTATCAAATTCATGAAGACATATAGCCTTGGTATTATCCCGTTTAACAGTCCCTGCCATCTCACAAATCACCCGTGTCACAAATTACTGTAAATAACAAATATGCTGATATGCATGCACACAAAAACACCTTCGTATATGTAGTGCATATCATTAAATATTTGCCTTATAAGTATAGCAAAATCTAATATATGAGTATCTAGATTCACGAAAGGAGATGTGCTTTTTTCTCAGGAACACTATACAAGTGATCTAAATCGTTTCCGTGCATATTTACAATCGGAAAATATTGCAGAAAATATACAAACAATACGGACGATAGACGTTATGCAGTATCTGGATACTTTACCGGGCTCACCTGCAAAAAGAAGGCGTATTATTGCGATACGTTCTTTTTTTCAGTATCTTTACACTATGGAGCATATACCAAGAAACCCTTTAAAGTGTTTAAAAGTACCCAGACCGCAGAAATGTAGAGTGGAAAGAAAGTTAACCAGAAGCGAAGTGAATGTAATACTAAGTAAAGCAAAAGGAAAGACCAAATTGTTGGTGTATTTGTTATTTTATCTTGGACTCCGGGTTTCAGAGGCAATGAAGTTAAAGAAAATAGATATACGATATGGTGACAGATTGGTGGCATCGGTGGTGGGAAAAGGCAATAAACCCCGTGATGTTCGTGCAGGGAAGGGAACTTCCATATTTATATGGAACTACATTGAAGAGTTACAGGATGATGATTATTTGTTTCCGTTTCGAGGTACGCATCTTTCTAGATGGTGGGCGAGGAAAGAATTGAAGAAATTGAATCCGAATATATCTCCACATTGGTTGAGGCATGCATTCTGTTCCTTGAGTATTCAAAATGGTTGTGATATTGGCACGGTGAGTATTGCAATGGGTCACAGTGATTTGGCAACCACGAGGGCGTATTGTCACGCGGCGGAGAAACCTGCAAGTGAGTATTTGGAGGAGTGTAGTATCTAAATATATTATAAAATAATAATATATATGCATACTCGTGTATAAATCAATATGATGTACGTCAATATAATATGATATTTAGATGGCATTTTATTCATATTTTAAACTTTCACCCCTTTTTTTTACATTTTCCTTTCTTCCTGCATCGTTCCTCTATTATTAATTATAAATAAAACACCAAAAATAAGTATTACTAATACTATTAATACACAAAACATAAACATCAAATTTGTCAAGAAAATTTGATTTCTTTCAATCTTTTGGATTTTTATTTCTTGGGATAATATTTTGTCTTCTTGTTCTTTATTAACCTGAATCAACAATGCTGTTAATGATGAATAATCAACCTTTTTAATTCCATTATCTGTTTCTGTGACTAATTGTGGCAATACTTTTTCTACTTCTTGTGCTATTACTCCGATTTGTTCCGTGTTGGGTAAATTTTTTATGTCTTTTGTATATAAATTTTCATCAAAATAATAAGTAACCCCACGAATCTTTTGTAGCTTTTCAGACGCATTTTCAATAATTCTAATATCTTTTTTCAATCGTTTGTCTGAAAATAACGGTTCACCGAGGGATGAAGATTCTGGCGCTGAAGTCGCAGAAATTGAATCTAAACGACGTCGACTTGGCGTGCTAAGAGACTCCCAATCTGTCCCATCATACACAAGTAGCTGAGTATGTTGAGTTTCAATAGCTACATTACCTACGGTTGCTGTATGTGAATCAGTATTCTTTATCACAACTATTTGTCCTTTAACACCATTTGAAAGTGTAAATGCGTTAGGGTCAGTGCTAGGACCAACATCATCCACAAGCTCAATATATGCAGCCACAACTGAAACATCAATATCCACAGAACTACTACCAGTCAATTCTTTTGTACTAGAGAGTAGCATAAGTTGATTCAACTCTGCTTTACCAGTAACACTTATATCCGTGGCTTCAATCGATTCTGCAGCCAATTTAAACGGACCCAAATCAATATCTTGACCAACACCTTCCACGATTGATGCTTTTTGACTTTGACTTAATACAAATATACCATTTGATACATCCATCATACGACTTGATACTAAATCTATCTTATTTGATGTTGAGTCATATGATAATACATTACTCAT
>Ga0099797_100134_pt1 | contig 47187 bp, 14 predicted proteins | sample Uncmet_Sort48C_1_FD_89871 | JGI IMG/M metagenome (GOLD analysis project Ga0099797, IMG submission 89871) | Marine eukaryotic communities from CALCOFI LINE 67, Pacific Ocean - C012_Sort48C_1 | ecosystem: Environmental > Aquatic > Marine > Oceanic | place: Pacific Ocean: Monterey Bay | collected...
GAGCGAGTCAGCAGTATGTCAAAGGCTGATGTGAAAAAGCCGGAATCTGCGAAAAAGCCGGAATCTGCGAAAAAGACCTCTGATTCGAAACAAGGCTCGGAATCTGCAAAAGACAAAGCTGACTCGAAAAAAGGCAAAGGGAAGAAGAAGGATAGCACGAAAGAGGATACAACAAAGGACAGCACGAAAGAGGATACAACAATGGACACGGAAAAACCGAAAGGACAGAACAAGAAAGAAGGTCTGAAAGACACAAAAGACAAAGAAAAGACTCTGAAAAACACAAAAGATAAAGATGCGGACACGAAAGAACAGGACAATAAGAAAGTCGCGGACACGAAAAGAGACAATAAGACTTTACTAAAACCGCCATCTGATGCGAAGAAAGCGTCTGATGCCATTACTTCCGACGAAGAAGCGAGGCCAGGTTGGTGGCTGGACAAACACGCTTATGCGAAGGAGCAGGCCCGTCCCTGTCTTGAGCGCTGTTTCGAATTTCTGATCGAACGAGAAAAAAAGGGCAGGGGAAAAAAAGCCACCCACCATAAGGGAGGAGAACTCTCCGTTTCTGCCACCACCAAGGGAGGAGGAGAAGGTCCTGGACCAGAGAAGGCCTCTGGAGGTTGTGTGCCAGAGAAGAATGTCTCTGCAACTTCGTCGTCAACAACCGACTCAGAAAATGTCGTCAACACAAATTCTGTCGACACAGTGACAATGTCAAAAATGAAGAAGCCACTCTTTGATCCCGACAAATTCGTTGCTGTCGGCGTTCCGAAAATTGATAACACCAATCTGAATTTCGATAAGACGGAATCTGTCCTGACATTAGTGGATGAAGTCGGAAAAACACAAATTCACAATTCCAATTTGAATTTATCCTCTGGAGGAAAAAACACAAGAGACACGACCACAAAGTCTACGAATCAGATTCAATCATCCCAAGCACTGACCGAATTTCGTACCCGAATTCTGCAAATCAACGCTTGGCTCTGTCGTTTGGCGGAACTGGTGGCAATTTCGGAAAAAAGGCGCGAATACATGGATATGTTATTCGAAAAATATGTGAAAACCTGCATCCGAAACATATGGTCGATAAGAGATGAATCAAGAGATGAATCCAAAAATGGTTCTTCTGCAGCAACGAGAATACAAGCAGATATTTCTGTTTTTGGCAGTTGCACCAACGGTTCAGCAACAGCAGAATCGGATTACGATTGCGGAATTCGTTTTTATGAACTGGAGACGATAAAGGGCCTACAAAAGCATTCGTTGGAATATCAGTGGAATGAGAAGATCAGAGACCACAATCGTTGGAAGGTCCTCGCATTGCAGAAAGTCGCCACCCAATTGAGCAAATTGTCTCTTTCGGAGTCTAAATCTTGTGCTGACAACAAGAACATTCTGGACAAGAAAGACAAGAGTGACAAGAAAGACAAGAATGTCAATAATAAGTTGACAAAGGACAACACACCCAAACCAGAGGGAGAGTCGTTGTTTGAAACAGAGCTGATCGCAACAGCTCGAGTGCCGATTTTGCGGGTTAAATTCAAAGGTGAAATGCCAAAGCAGTATCGCACCGACCCGAAGATTATGCGTGATGTGAAATCTGCGGATTACTCTTTGTTCAACCATCCCCCACAGAATAGCCCGCAACCGATCCCCGAGAACGTGCATTTTCAGGAGTATCAGCAACGGTGGCTGCCTCGCCCCAAAGCTTTGGACCAAATTCGGGCGCAATTCGATATATCTGTCACAATGGAACGCTTTGTTTTTCGCAATTCGAAGCTTTTGAAACTCTATCTGGATATGCATGGGCCGGTCGTCGGTGTATTGGCGATCCTAGTCAAAAGATATTTCAAGATTAATCAGATCGCAGATGCAGCGTATGGATTTCTATCTTCGTATTCTCACACCCTCCTCCTCATCCGCTATCTCCAAGAAAGGAGAATCAAAGAAACGATCTTCGAAAAAGTTATTCGCGTGGGCACTACTAGTTCAAATAATACTGCTGGAAATAATTCAAATAATTCAAATAAAAGGACAGTGCCTGCTAGTAGTGGTACAGGAAATAAAACTAGTAGTACAACACTGTCACAGGAAACAGAGGACCCGAACGACTGTAAGTCCATGTTGCCACGATTGCAAGATCCAGAACAATACAAAAACTGGGTCAAAACCTATGATGACTGGTGGGAAAAGCAGCAGGCGGCAATAAGAAGTCATGACAGCGGCAATGCGTCAGGAGACAATACTAGAAGTAGTCATGACAGCATGAATAGGCTCTTTGACGACCGGATACAAGGTCTCGACGTGTCGGAAGCGGTTAAAAACGCAACACAGGAATGGCTCGACGAAAAGCTGGTGGACTCAGCCAATCGAAAGGCCCGCCTCAGGATCGCGGCCAAAAAAGCTGAGGAAAAAAGGGCTGCAGAAGAAAAGAAGCGAAAAGAGGAGGAGGAAAAGAAAAGGAAAGAAAAGGAGAACGAAGAAAAGAAGAAGAAACAAGAGGAAAAGGAAGAAAAGAAGAAGAAACAAGAGGAAAAAAAGTCAGCGACAGGGAAGGAGCTGAAAAGAAAAACATCGGAGAATCCTGCTATCAAAAAATTCATTCACGAGCAAAACATCGTAAAACAAGACTCCAAAAATTCTGTCACTAGCATTGTTGAAAGTACAGGAGGAAAAAAACAGGAGGAAAAAACGAAAAATTCCAAGACAGGAGCTCGCGAGAGTGCCGCAGAAGCCGAAGAAGGCTCCTCTCATGAAGAAGCCTTAATTTCTGAAGGAGGAGGTTCAATTTCTGAAGGAAGACCAACACCGTTAATTTCCAGCAATGGTAATCCTTTACAAGAAGATGTCAATGATAATCCTTTAGTAGAAGATGATAATCCTCAGACAGAGGGTGGTGGCACACAGGACTCTGCCGCAGGAAATGATAAGGATGGTACAGGCACACAGGAAAAAAATGGAAATGATCATAATCCTCATTGTACTACTAGCGGCCTGAGCAAGGACAATGTACTACTAACGGGAGCAAAGACCCATCCTCCTGAGGAACTTGATGTCTATGATCAAGAAGAGGTTGGAGAGTCTTTGCAAGTTTTTGAAAGTCTTTCGGCCCATCCTGTTTTAGTGCGACCGAAAGAAGAGAACGCGCCACTGATATCACCAGTGCAGTCGAACGAGGAACCGGTGTCTTCGCGATCATGTCTTACTCTAATCGCAACTCCGCGTCATGATGCGAAGTTATCGGGTGATGCGAAGTCATCGGGTGATACGTCGGGTGATGCGAAGTCATCGGCTGATGCGTCGGGTGATGTGAATCCGAACAACGTAGACGCGAAGGACTCGGAGAGTAGCAACTTAGACGCGAAATACTCGGAGAACAAAATGCCTCCCAATGGGGGAACGGACGCGAAGGAGGACTCAGATACGAGAAAGGACGCAGATACGAGAAAGGACGCAGAGACGAGAAAGGACGCAGATACGAGAAAGGACTCAGATAGAAGAAAGGACTCAGATACGAGAAAGGACGCAGATACGAGAAAGGACGCAGAGACGAGAAAGGACTCAGATACGAGAAAGGACGCAGATACGAGAAAGGACTCAGATACGAGAAAGGACTCAGATAGGCACGAGGAGCTCGTTCGGTTCGCCAACAGCTATTTCCGGTCCCAGACACACCTTCTTGAATCTGAATACACGAATGAAGACACGAATGAAGCAACACTGATCAGCAGAATCGTAGACGCCACCAGAGATGTGAATTGTCGCCATGAATCTGACATGATGGCAACTAGTCTAGAATTGTCGCAGAAGGATAATTGCCACGATGATGATTTCGATGCCAGCGATGCCAAGTCTATTGGCGATGTGGCCAAGATTGGCGATAAAGAGAAAAAGGGGATCTCTAATTTAGAAATGCCAACAAGCCATGATTTCTCGAAAGAGAAAAATCCAGTCTATACAGGACCTCCTGGCAAGAAAAACTCAGATAGTAATACAGCAGACTATTATACTCGAGTTGTTTTGGAAGATGGTAAAGTTTTCAGAATATTACCAGTTGAAAACAACTGGGCTTCCATGACAGACTCGGATCCGGATTTCTGCGCCGGTGGGTTGGGCGCTCCGCATTTGACGGACGACGACTTTGAGATTTTGCTGGGCACCACTGGTAAAACCGGAGAAGTCGAGATGCGGAGAAGGGAATTGGAGGAAGAGAAATCACGTAAGCCGTCGAGAGTGATTTTCGAATCCCAGCATGAGGAAATTAGTCCGATCGGATCCGGAGTTAGTCCTACTAATGTTGCCTCTTCTTCTTGCTCCGGTACTCTCGTTTCTGGCCAGTCTGGTGGGCATGATGGAGGACCACAAAGTGCGGCTTTCACAGCAGGCTTCGAATCGCCCAGAATTTCAATCTCTGAGTCCGTGACAGGAGGCGTTCATGGAGGACCTAATCATAGTGCCACCAGTGCCAACGCATGTCACGGCATCAATGTCATTAAGACGACAAATATGCCAACTGATGGCATCAATGTCATTAAGACGACAAATACGGGTACCAGTTCAGGTGGAAAGACACTCAACAACACGCATTCAGCAAAAACTCCAGATGTTGAGACAGCCGAAACAAAAACAGCAGAAACAAAAAGATCATGCCAAGACAAGAAAGAGAAAGAAAAGAAAAAGGCTCACAAGAAGAGAAAATCGCCGGTTTTAAATGCCCCTGAGCCGGTCGGTATCATGAAAAAGGGCACCGAACACAATCCGGTTTTTGTCGAAAATAAGGCGTTATTAAATCTCGATTCGAACAATCACGATTCGAACGAAGAACGTTCAGATTCAGAATATTCAGATTCGGTTATTGATGAAGAGAAAAGCGATTCGGAAATGAATGAAGCTGCTGAGTCGTCATCTGCCACCGGATCTCCTCTGATAGAAGCTTCTTGTCCCTTGGGAGATTCTGTGATGGAGTCTCCTCCCGTCGCTGATCTGAAGAAGGGAGATTCTGTGATGGAGTCTCCTCCCGTCGCTGATCTGAAGAAGGGAGATTCTGTGATGGAGTCTCCTCCCGATTCGAAGACAGAAAATCCGAAGACAGAAAAAGTAGATGACGGCGAAAAGACAAACGACGCAAAAGAAGAAAAACAACCAGAAATCGACGAGGAGGGAAAAAATAAAAATGAAGAAAAACAACCAGAAATCGAAGAGGAAGATACTGCAAAAGAAGATATTGCAAAAGAAGATAGTGCAAAAGAAGATACTGCAAAAGAAGATACTGCAAAAGAAGATACTGCAAAAGAAGAAATCTCTGAGATAGACGTTCCTCCTGAGCCGGATTATCTGGATCTACTGCAAAAGAAAAGACATTTCTTGGATGAGGAAACGAACAAGCTTTTCGTTCCGGGAGGTGCCGAAGGTTTTCTGGATAGCGATAGAAAAATCGAAAGAGCAGTCGAAGAGCATACGCGCAAACTTGCGGCTCTCAAAATCGCGGAAAAGAAAGAGAAAGAAGAGAACGGAGGAAAAGAAGAGTCACAAAAAAAAACGGTAGTAGAAAAAGAGAAAATTCCTATGGTTTTTCCAACGGGATTCATCGACTACACAGAAGGGCCTCTAGGTAAAAAACTCTCGCCCCCAAAATGGAACGCTTCTGATTCCGAGCTGAAAAATGTTTACTACGAAAGAGCAGCACACTTTGATATTCACCCTCTCGGTATGAATCTCGTTTTGGATCTCTTCCTCGGATTTTTGGATTTTCTATCGAACTGGAAACCCACGCAGCAGGTCGTGTCCGTTCGCCACAAGGAAGTGTACCGGGCGTGGTTGAAAGAGGAAGCAACAAGAAAGATTCAGCGGGAGCAGAGGAAAAAGAAAGAGACTTTGGAGTCTTCTGTCGAGGAGAAGTGTCTTAAAAACTCAAAAGAGAATTTGGAGTCTTCTGTCGAGGAGAAGTGTCTTAAAAACGAGGAAGTTGAGGAAAAAGAAGAGACACCTCTTCAAGAAGGGAGAAGAGACGAAAAAGAATCTGTACACCCAGAGAAAGAGGAAAAAGATGTCCTCAATAGAGAAGAAAGAGCAGAGAATTTTGTGGAGAAAGAAAATTATTTGCACATCGATGGCAAGATTTACGCGACTGATCACTTTGTTGGCAAGGGCACATTTGCCTTTCAGTTGGAAGATCCTATTGAATACGGGAGACTACTGGGTATGAGCCAGGAGAAGTATTTCGTTTGGCGAAGGCAGATTGATTCTGATCGAAAGAAAATCGCGCAAGGAGACATCGAATTCGTCGCGAAGATGCTAAGGGATCCACCGGGAAGTGAAGCTGCAATGGCACAGGCAGAGGCAAGAAGAGAAGAAAGGAAAGAAAAAAACTCTTATAACCAGTCAAGTTATTATAACTACAATTCTCAATCTGATCGGAGTTATCAAGATCGCAGTTATTATGACGGAACTCGTTATGACAAAAGTTATGACCATCATCGAGGCACCTATAATTATGACCAAGGCTCAAGTAGAGATAATTATAACCAAGGCTACCAAGGCTCAAGTGGAAAAGAAAGACAACAAGGCTATAATTATGATCGAAAAGACTACGATCGGGACTACGATAGAAAAGATTATGATCGAAAAGCTGGTGGGGATCGAAAAGATTATGATCGAAAAGATTATGATCGAAAAGATTATGATCGAAAAGATTATGATCGAAAAGCTGGTGGACCAAACTATGATGCATTCAATAATAAGTCGAGTTCTTCTCAGTCTCGTGATAAGAGACGAGTCGAGGAAAATCAGACATCACAATCGACGTCACAATCGACCACATTATCTCATAATAGACGGGAAAGAGGGGGCTATTTCAACCAGCGTTACAAAGATGAGTGGTCGGATAGATATGAAGAAGAAAAAAAACTGGCTGAGAGAAGAGAGAAAAATCAGCAACGAGAATCTAATGATCGCAGACAACAAGATAATCAACAGCAACGAGATAATGATCGGAAAGACAACGACCACAGACAACGATCGCCGAGACCACCCTTTGCAGACAACGATCGCAGACTCGACCACCATCATAGCAGTAGTACTCGCAGCAAGCCTTTCGAATCTCACCATAGTAGTAGTACTCATCGTGATCAGTCTCATCAAAAACAGCAATGGTCGCAACGTGAATGGGATGAATGGAAGGCGTCGAAAACAGGATGGAGTGGTGGCAATCAGACCAATAGCAGCAGGAGTTACGGCGGTGGTAATGTTGGTAACAGCAACAGGGGTCACGGAAATAACCAGACTGGCGGTCATCAGAACCGCCAACAGACTACAGAAGGAGGCGGTCATCAGAACCGCCAACAATGGCATGACCCTTTCTACAACGAATCAGCTACAGTATCTACCGAGTCTAGACAGCAAAAGGGTGGTCAGCAAAAGGGTGGCGGTCAGCAAAAGGGTGGAGACCAGTTTCATCGAGGCCAGCAAAAGGGCGGAGAAAAGTTTTCTGACCGAGGAGGAGGAAGAAGATGATATATCGGTACAACGCTGACCGAGGAGGAGGAAGAAGATCGGTACAACCCTGACCGATCGGTACTAGGAGAAAGTCCAAAGAAGATACACAAGCTCAAGTCTAAAGAAGATACACGAGCTGTCTGATTTTTGGGATTCCCTGTCGATACATTGGAGTCGCGGAATCAAGACACTCCCTGTCGATACATTGGAGTCGCGGAATCAAGACACTCCCTGTCGATACATTGGAGTCGCGGAATCAAGACACTTCCTGTTGATACATTGGAGTTGCGGAATCTATGGAGATGACGTCATTGGAGATGGAAATGCAAAAAGGTAGTTTTGGAAATGGAAGCCATTGATTGTCCAATGAATGATCGGATAAAAGTTTATGGGAAAGAGAGTGTACAGATCTGATCTCACAATGTTTATGGGAAAGAGAGTGTACAGATCTCTCTGGTTTGAAAGTGTGTACTTACAGAGAGTGTCAAATGTCAAAAAAAATTTCAAATGTCAAATGTCAGAAAAAAGTGTAAAAAGTGTTCGAGAACAGCAGCTGCGCGCAGTTCAGCTCGCTATCCCCATTATGGGGATTTTTGTCTTTCATTCTCGCGACGGTCTGAGATTGCAATTCGAGTTCATTCTCGCGACGGTCTGAGATTGCAATTCGAGTTCATTCTCGCGACGGTCTGAGATTGCAATTCGAGTTCATTCTCGCGACGGTCTGAGATTGCAATTCGAGTTCATTCTCGCGACGGTCTGAGATTGCAATTCGAGTTCATTCTCGCGACGGTCTGAGATTGCAATTCGAGAAGTCGAGACATGATGGATGATGAGAGACGTCGAGACATGGATGATCGGAGAAGAACTTGTCAGGATTTGGGGAGAGCTCTGGTCTCGAATTTTCGCATGATGAGAGAAGGATCTGTCAGGATTTGGTCTCGAATTTTCGATTTTTGTCATTGTGGATTATTTTTGTCATTGTGGATTTTTCGGAGTATGAGTATGAGTATCAATGATTGTGGACGCCGGCCTTGTATGGGCATCATATTATCAATGATTGGGGTAAGTTACTTTGAAATCTCTGAAAAGTCCTCTTAAGCCAATGATTCCGGAGTAAGTGATTACGATTTCTGCCACAGTGCGTCTGACGGAGGCCGATCTTCTGGTGACGCTGGTGTCATTCAAATGATAACAGCGTTTGGATGATCGATGGTCGATGAGTCCTACTACGCGACGATAGCATTGAGATGCAGGTTGAATCAGATTCAGAATCTCTGTTGGATGATTGCAAACCGTCTCACGTTTCTTGGGGGGATCCTATTGAGGCGAACGTTTCTTGGTGGTGAGGCTATGATTGAGACGAAGAAAGATTCTTGATTTGGCAGAAGTATCATCAGATTCACAAGTCTACGAAGTAATTTCGAATTACTTACCAGACACAAACAATGTCACACCCACATGACTTATTGGGCAATAGCAATCCAAATTTACGTGCTTTCGTCCGTTTGCGTCCTGTGTTGGAACACGAAAAACATCTACAAACAGACAGGAGTCTTCATTTGAGGCCAGACAAGAAAGAAGTATTATTATATAAAGATCACAATGAAGTTGGTTTTTTGAATGAGCATTATCATGCTCATGCTCAAAGAGAAAAGGCGACCTGTTTTGGTTTCGATGGTGTGATTGCGGCAGAGTCACATCAGGAGGACGTGTGGACCCAAATCGATGGCGAAAATCTGGTGAATTCGGTCCTCTCAGGAAGGAACGTCAGCCTTTTCGCATACGGCCAGACAGGCAGTGGCAAGACCTTTACCATTGAAGGAACGTCAGCCTTTCCTGCTCATTCTTTTTCATCTTATTCTTCATCTTTCCCACATGGTGAGAAAGATTCGTTTTCATCTTTGCAAGGTGAGAAAGATCTCTCACAGCAGGCAGTGGCAAAGAAAAAGACGCCAGTTCTGAATCTAACCAATGAAACAAAATCGTCAATGAAACAAACCGCCTCGGAAACAAATGAAACAACCACAAATGAAACAACCAATGGAGCAGAGGCAAATATCGAGGCAAATATCGAACCTTCGGTAGACTGTTCGACAAATGCAACAATCGACAAGGAGCCAGAACTGTCTATGTCTAATGTTGGACTGATTCCACGTCTGATAAAAAGACTGTTCGAAAAAATTGAAAGGACGGAAGAGAAAATTGAAAGAACGGACGAGAAAACCGAATATGAAAGAGGCAAGAAAAGAACAAGAAAAGTCAATACCGAATATGAAGTGCGTGTTTCGTATTTCCAGATCTACAATGAAGCCATATTTGATCTGTTGAATCCAACTTCTTCAATGTTGAATCCAACTCCCACCAATACTATTGGAGCTACAGGAACGACTACAGGAACGACAGATAAACCAACAACCCAGCTCCCAATTTGGAAGAAACCAACAAGTTTGCGATTACGCTACGATCAATCCTGGGGGCAGTTTTTTGTCGAAAATCTTTTCGTGTCCCATTGTCAGACCTTTGAAGAAGCCCTCGCCTTATTCGAACAAGGTAGACGGAACAGGAAAACGGCGAGTCATAATGTGAATGTCGTTTCCTCCCGCAGCCATTCATGCTTCCGGATAGATGTGTATTCTTCAACTACTTCTTCAACTACGGAAGGTTCAAAACATACCTGTGTACATTCAGAAAAAGCAAAGGAAAAAACAGAACATTCAGCAGATGAAAAAACAGAACATTCAGGTTCAGAAAATAGCGGCTCAGAAAGAGATGACCTTTCAGGTTCAGAAAAAGGGGATGGCGATAATGGCGAAAAAGAAGACTACACTTCGAAAATTTACTCCAAGGAAGTAAAAAGCTCATTGCTGGTGATTGATTTAGCTGGAAGTGAGAAAAGCAAATTTTCGGGCAGCGAATTCGGTACGGCGTCATTCAAAGAGGCCACTTTCATCAACAAGTCTTTATTTTGTTTGAGAAAATGTATACTCGCGCTGGCAAAGACGAGTATTATGGGCGTTGGTCCTGGAGAGAATGTATTTTCGTCAAGTTCTTCTCCGCAACGGACTCTCCGAGGCTCTTTTCTTCTTAACTCCAGTCAGGGTTTCAACTCTTCTGGTTACATAAACGCCAGTCTCGGGGCTTTGAGCCAGTCAAGTGGTCATGTGAATTTGTCAATGTCACTAAATGACAGCCCCACGATCAATCAATCTCAGGAGCCTGGCAACAATTTGAAAATAGAAGGCCTGGCAACGAGAAACTACATTCCATTTCGCGAATCGAAGCTAACGTGCATTTTGAAACATGCGTTGGGTGGTAATTCAGAGACGATCATGATTGGGTGTATTAATAATTTTGAAAAATTTCGCGCCGAGAATATCTCGACGCTAAACTACGCCTCCACTGCGCGGTCGATTAAGAATTTCATCGAATTGAATTTGGACAAGAAGTCTGCGCTCATATTAAGGCTGCGGACGCAGATAAAATCCCTGAAAAAAGAAATTCGAGTTTTGAAGAGAAATTCCAGTTTTGAAGGGTCCTCTTGTGCAGTAGATGCAATGTCACAGAAACATGAGAAACATGAGAACCTACTAGGTGCGAACCTACGAAACACAGAGAAGTTGTCCGACAACAGAGAAACCTATCCCTTCTTTTTTTCAGGAAAGGAGAAGGACGACCATATTCTGTGTTCTCAGAAGGACGACCTCAATATTCAGAAGGACGACCATTCTCAGAATGTTGGGTCAAAGAGCAGATTCTCCTCACAACAGCCAACGGACATGGCTGCAGTTTTGTTGTCGACATCCTCACATCCGCCAACGGCGGGAAACGAAGTCAAGTCTACGCGGAACAATCCACGGCAAAATGTGGTGAAGCTCCGCGCCAGTCCGCTGAAAGCGGGACCCGTTGTAAAACAACCATCTCTTGATCAAACACCATCTCTTGATCAAACAGCAGTGTTGTCAAAACCATCTCAGACAACAACACCATCTCAATCGTCTGGAACGACGCCGCCCACCAACACACCGATTCACAATGGAGGAACTTGTCAGAAGAATATCCAGTCTATTCACAATAATTATCGTGCCTGTGGTCCTCAATTCAGATCTCTGAATTCGGAGCCCGACAACCTAGGAGAGACTAAGGAACCGGAACCCGAATCAGAGAATCAACAGAAACTGAACATTCTGGTCGCTGAGAATCGCAGTCTTCTGGATGTAATCGAAAAACTGCGACAACACAACAAGTCAACGGCTCTAAAAAAAACATTGCATCAAAATACTTCGCTGTTGCAGGAAAACGAGAAACTGAAAAGAAGAATTAGCGTGTTGGAAAGCGTTCTCACCTCAGGCTCTTCTGTTCTTGGAGAGCCTGTTCTTGGGGAGCCTGTCGATATAGAAAATATAGACGAAGAAGCTTCGTTTATAGACGATGCTTCGTCTCTCGGAAAAAAAGAAAAAGAACATTTCGGAAAAAAATCGGACAGAAACATTTCGGAGAAACTGAAAGGGGGACTGTATGGACTTTCATACCTCGGAAAAGCACATCGCAGCCTTCTTTTTGATATAATGTCAAGACCACGATGAGGCCTTCTTTTTGATATAATGTCAAGACAACGATGAGGCAGTCTCCTATTTTTAAGTGATGTAATCGTGTCTGATAAACGAAAACGTTATTTTTTGGTGATGTAATCGTGGTTGCTAAACGAACACAATGCTTTTTGGTGATAAACTTGTGGCTGATAAACGAACACAATACTTTTTGGTGATGTACTCGTGGCGTCAACATTGATGACTGAAAGCAATTCTATGACTCTAGCCTTGTGTCTTATCGGATGAATGATAAATCATAACGTATCGGATAAGTGATAATTTATCGGATAAATGACATGTACATTCAGTGTAAATACGTGTAGCGACGTAGTTTAGTTATCAGCTTTAATGATAGAGTTTGCTCCTTCTTCTGAGTTTTTTCCCGACTCCGGCGGTTTTGCATTAACGAGATGTCTACAGTCTTTTTCTTACATTCCACCGTTAATAAAAAAAAATTTTCGATGACAGTCAATGATCAACACTCGATGACGGTCAATGATCAACACCATGCGAACTCACCATTGTAAAATTTGAGTTAACTTCGTCTGTCAGCTTCTGAGTTCTTAAGTTCAACGCGATCAATGTCATATGATCCGTGTTCAACAAACTGAAAAGCCTTTTTGCGATCGTCAATGGAGTTGTGTCTTGTCAATGTTGCAATGTAACCGTCATGACAGTGTATTTTTGCGCAAGAGTCGGGAATTCGAGAGTTTTTTAAATTATCGTTGTGTGAGTAGTTTTTTATCAATCGTATTCATTTTTTTGCCAACATGTTTGCGTAGATCTCTTTACAGTCAGTGTCTTGGTCAGCATTGGATGGCTCAAAAAAAAAGTTATGCATTGAAATCCGAAAGATTTGCAACAGAGAGCTGTGTATTTGCGAGTATTATTAAGTCAGGGCAGAAGCTTTTTTTTTTTGAGAGACAGAGAAAATTAATAGAGAGTCTGAGAGAAAATTAATAGAGAAAATACACCTTATCCCCGAGACGCCTTACCTCCGAGGCGGACCATTAGTAATGATTACTAGTGTTTGAGTCGTTGTTTTTGCGAGTCATTTTTCGGTAGCGCGGAAGTTTTTTTTTGGCCCTCTTTTTTTGTTGCGAAAGGCGCTTAGAAATTTCATTGCGAGCACGGAATAGTCGGCACGGGGGGGCAGACATTGCGAAGATTGGTCTCACGCGCGGACAAATAGAGATAATCGCAAACGAGTCTGGGCGAATAGGCGATTACGTAGCCTGACGAATTATATCGTCAATCATTGTGGAAAAGGTGTCTGACACCACCACTAGTGAAAAGTACTGCCTTTTTCAAAGGCAAAAAGCCTTTCAGAGGCTTTGTTGGGTCTGCTTTTCGATACCTGGCGATACTTCGTTGCCTCACGGCAGAAACAGTACTTCCTGGTGACTTAAGTACTGATTTCCGAGAAGCTCACATTCCTTAAAAATGGCGACATTAATCTTTTTCTGTCCAAATAGCACTTTTTTTTTTCCACTAGAACAGGGGAAGAGGAAAAAAATAATGGCCACACACACGTCGCTGAACTGAAGCTGATTCGCTCTGATTCGTGAGATCTGAAGCTGATTCATCATTCGCTGAAGACTCGAGGAAAAAAAGAAAAAATCACTTGTCTGGAACTTGAAAACTGATTTGTTCGCAGTTCTTTCGCAGTTTTCAGAACTGTTATCTTTCAACTCTCTGCCAACTCGCAGAACTCTTCTTGTGCCATCGGCAAAAGATAGTCGCCGGCTGAATCGCTGACTTCAGCTATTGGCAAAAGATAGTCCTCGCCGGCTGAAATTTTCAGCTATTGGCAAAAGATAGTCCTCGCCGGCTGATTCGCTGACTTCAGCTATTGGCAAAAGATTTCAGTTATTGGCTGATTTCAGTGTCATTGCTCACCAATTGGTTGGTGGCATTGGCATTGAGTTGGTCACTGGCATTGGGAGTCAGTTGCCAATTGGGAGTTTGACAAAAGTCAACCGATTGAGGCTCATTTGGGTTTTGGGTTCCCAAATTTGAGATTGACTTTTACCCAATTCCAAATTTGGGATTGGATTCCCAAATTAATTGCGTTCGTTGGTGATCAGACTCGATCTGGGACTTTTTTCATTTGAATCGTTTAAATTATCGCCGAATCTGAACCCTTAAGTTTCAACTTCGATTCTGGTGAAAATTCAACTTCCGAAATTGACGTCACGTGTTACTAACTTAAGGTCCAAGTCATATTATTATGATTCAGATCTGAGATTGTCAGACTCAATTTCGATTCATCTGGGGCTGAGGCCATTTTGACCCGAAATTTTCGTTTCTGTCTTAAGAGCCTCTAAGCAACGTTGCCGTCTAATTTTTGTCTTTGACTCAGAGTCAGAGGACCTGCGACGTCTGACACTCTGTTACGTAGTAAGTTACGAGTCTGAGTCTCAGATATCATTAAAATTTGATGTCAAAGTCAGACTTTCTGTTCACGAAAGTAATTTCTCCAGACTTTGAATTTCCGTTGCCGTTCTTTTTTTTGCCTGATATTTTTGCTAGGTATTACCCGGCTAGTTTTCCTCTAGTGCCCTTATTACCCCGTGGGTATTAATGATTACATAATTATCTATAAGTTTAACAAGCTTGAAATTTGTTCCAGTTTCCGTTCCATCTGATTCTTTTTGATCGTACGGTTAAAGTTTAATTACGCCGTACCGTACGGTTTAATTTTCGTCGGCCGTTGTCAGATTCATTGTGGTTACCGTTGATTTATTTTCCGTTGTGTTTCATGGGGTGGCAATGATTTTCTGTTTCGGCAGATCAGTAGTAAGAAACAGTAGTAATAGTCGAGTAATAATCGGACTGCGAAATCCGCCTGATTTCCAGTAGAACTTGAGGAGATTCCAGTGGAAATTAATCGGGGCAACAGACAGAAAAAGAAGCCAGACTGAAGAGATGGCGAAAGAGAAGAATAGAAAGAAATCCGAGGACAACGACTCGTCTTCGGATTCCTCTGACTCGGATTCATCAAGCAATTCTTCTAGCAAGAGCAGCAAAAAGGTGCTCACGACAGATCAGATGCAGCGGGAGGCAGCATTAGCCATTATTCGCCAAACAACGAACGCCATGGCAGCGGCTGGCGCAGGACAATCCGAATCGAATGCAGCAGCAAGTTCGGTCGCCATGGCACAGTATAACCAGAATTTGGAGTATAATCGGATGATGTCTGCCCAACAGCAGAACCAGCTGATGTCGACTCAACAGAACCAGATGGGCAATATGGATCCGAATCTTTTGTCGTATTACGACGGCAATGTGGATCCGAATCTTTTGCAATATCATGGACCGGGAATGGATGCTGGATATGGGATGGGTTTTCATGGCGGCAATTATGGTTCCTATGGATATGGAGGACCGCCACCCGGTTATGGAGGACCTCCTCAATTCGATGAGTACGGTGGCACTTATGATGAGTATGGGAATTATATTCACCCAGATGGGTTTGGTGGCTATATGGCATATGCGCAGCAGCATCTTTTCGGCGGGGAGATTCCCTTCTTCGATCAGTATTCCGGGCCAATGTACTCCTCTCACAACAATGATCAGTATAACATGGCCCCCCCCGGGCCAACAGATGATCTCGTCAAGTGGAGGATCGGGCCAACAGATGATCTCGTCAAGTGGAGGATCATATCAACAGCAAAACTTTACCGGTCAACACAATGATACAGTACCGCGAGGGTACGGAGGCTCGTCATCTTCTTCCACTGGGAATTCAGGAGCTCCTCCACTGAAAGGAAATCTCTCTGGAAAGTATTCGCATCTGCAACTGCATGAAGACCCACAGTTTTTCCCTGCCGCGAAGCCCGTTCGCTACCAGAATGTCGAAGATCTACGGCAGTTGGAAATGTTCGTGGACGCAGCTTTGGAGCACAATAGAAAAAGAGCGGAATTAAAAAACCGAAACTTTAACGATCTCGACAGTTCTGATGATAGTTCTGATGATGATCAACAGGATCTTTCTGAGAAAGCTAACGAGGACATAATAACAGGTCTTTCTGATAAAGATGAAAATAACGATGAAAACAGAGAAAGTGAGCCTCCTAAGTCAGATCTTTCTGCAAAGTCAAATCCTTCTCGCGCGGAGTACGTCGGAGATAGAAGTGGAATCCGGATGGAGTCGAGTTTGCAAAAAATCACTTCTCCTGTTGTCGAGGAAAAAATCGCCGACGCAAAATTGAATGAGGAGTCTTTGTTGTCTGGAAAAAATCTCGAATCTGATGCCGCAGGTCAACCCTTGACTAATGTGTCGCCGCTGGCTGGTGAAGAAAAGGAGTCTGGCAAAGGAAAGGAGTCTTGTGAAGGAAAGGAGTCTTGCAACAAAAGTGAAGAACAGGGAAACAAAAGCGGAGAAAAGGGGTCTTGCAAAGAGAGAGAAAAGGAATCTCACAACAACAATGGCGACGAAGAGCCAATAGAGGAGATTGATCTTGAGCAGCTGGAGGAATTCCAGGGACTTATAGACGACAAAGCTGATGAGCAGGTCATACGGTATATGAAGCTTGCGGCAGCATCATCCCGATTTACTTCAACTTCTGAGGAGAAATTAGGGGACAGGAAGGTAAAAAAGCCCCGCCAAATTAGGGGACAGGACTCTGCAGACGATCCAAATTACTGGCAGAACCTCCGGAAAGGAAAAGTGGACAGTCCCCCGGAAAGAGGGGCTCACAGCCGATATCAGAGACTGCCTATTAAGGAGGCGAAACACAAAGAACAGGCGCTGGATAAGACAGAGGCGAAGCACAAAGAACAAGCAGAAGGCTCTCAGCTGCAGAAAAGACAAGCTACTGACAGGGAAGATTCAGCCGACTTTGAATCTTATTCGGAGCACAGTCCGCTTCAGAAAAAAAGAAAATTCGTTTCAGAAATGTCCAACAAAATTCGGTTCAGAAAAGACGGCAAAGACGGCAGTCTAGAAGAGGAGCCAGCAGATTCGGCAGAGAAAAGTTCGGAAGGAGTAGTTCCGAGCGAAGGAGTGCCAAGCTCTGAAGAGGAAGTGTCGGAAGAGGATGGAGGAGAAGAGGATGGATTTGGAAAGACAGATTTGACGATAATATCAGAAGAAGAAGAAGAATCTGAATCAGAAGAAGAAGAAGAATCTGAATCAGAAAGACCGCCCTCCGAGGAGCCAGACAGTCCATCATCGGAAGAGCCGGACTGGGACATCCAATGGGACACTATCAATAAGGTGAAAGAAAAATTGGATTTGGTTTTGAATTCCAAAAAATTGGTAAATGACCCCGAGAAAAAAAAAGATTTGATCCAGAAATTTGAGGATCGACGTCAGAAATTACGAGACAAGCAACAACAGTGGAAACAGAGACATATGATCAAAAAAGCGAAGAAAAAACTCGAGAAAGATAAGAGAAGGGCAGATGCCCTTCAAGCGAAAGAAGAAAAACGGCTTGCTGAAAAACGACGGAAAGCAATGCAAAAAGCACAATTGAAATTGTCGAATGAAAAAAAAAAGAAAAAACTAGAAGAAAAAACTGGTGATAATATCAGTTCTTCTGCAGCAAAAAACAAAAATCCTGCTTATGGAACAACGGCGAAGGATCCTGCTTATGGAACAACGGCGAAGGCATCAGGAGGGACCAGTAAACACACAGTCACCGCCGAGGATCTTAATATGCAACAAGATGCTTCTGCTAAAATGCAAAAAGAGGGTCTTGATATGCAATCGGGTAGAAAGCCATCGCCGAAGTTAATTCCATTCACAAGTGTAGATGAGAAGAAGCCTTCTCCAGAGTCTTTGTTGCCTGTTGCCGTTCCTGTTCAAGTTCCTGTTCAAAAGGGGTACACCAAAGGTCGGGGACTTGCTCCTGTACACCAAAGGTCGTGTCTTTTCTCTACAAAAGGAAACGCTTTTGCTTCCGAAACAAAGTCCTTTCAGAAGGGGTCGGGACTCCTTTCAACAAAAGGCAATAATGACCTATTATCCCCCAGTTCGCTCCAGAAGGAACTCACCGACAGACGACGAGCGAGCCCTCCGCCAGCTTTTTTCGATACAACAGGCAATTATTTGGGCAGCGACCAAACTCTGATAACTCAAACAAAAGCGATGTCAGCTTTGGATCAAACTCAAACAAAAGCAATGTCAGCTTCTCTGATCACGCAAGGCAAGATCACGCAAGGCAAGACGACACTACCAGTCCACTCTTCTGCGCAAGTCGTCAATTCTGAAGCTGATACTAAGACTTCTGCGAAATTTCCAAAAGACAAGAACTTGTCGAAGAAGAAATCCGAAAGCAAGAGTCCAAGAAGAAAGAAGACGGCCTTATTGCGGCTAAATGAAGACGAATTCGAGGACTCCTCTTCCGAAGAGGTGGAATCTAGCAAAACAGAAGGCTCGGACAGTGAAAGTGTGAGACGTCAGTTTGCGGAAATGCAATATAAGAGACACCACGTCTCTGATCAAAAGAGTGACAGTCTACAAGTAGATGTGCAGACACCACATCTTCCATTGTCGGATTGGAAATCTGCTAGATCGTCGGTGTCACCTGCTCACCCGACAATGCCTGCGCAGGACTCAGCAAGCCAGCCCTACGACCCCTTTCAAATGCCTGTGCTTGAGGAAGAACCGGAAATGCAGTCTGTTGTTTCGCAGTCTCTTGTTTCGAAATCAGAGTCTGATGTCGAAATGGTGTCGCCCTGTTCAAAGGCGGAATCGGAGGACGGTTGGGCTCGAGCGCTGAAGAATCCCGGACTCCAAAAAGAGATAGTAGAGAAATTCAAAACGCCGACAGTTGTCCAAAAACCAGTTTTGAACAATCTAAAAAAAGCAGTACACAGTGGTGCTGAAAAAGAAAAGTCGAAGAAGGCGAACTCTGCTGTGAAAATAACAACAATAAAGAATCGAAGAAATGAAGACCCAAAAAGATCGGAGAAACAAGACTTGAAGACCCCCGATGAGGTGTTTGAGACGATCAGGAAGAAAGTTTTGCATCCTCTAAATGATTTGAAGAAAACGGCGCTTTACAAAGAACGGGAAGCGACTGCGCGGAAAAAACTTCCGGCCTTCCAGCAAAAGGAGGAATTTATCACCGCGGTGATAAAAAAAGATGTGGTGGTTTTGTGTGGGGAGACCGGATCGGGAAAGACGACACAGTTGCCCCAGTTATTGATGGAACATTTCTCGAGACAGAATTTCTACAACGACCTGTACCAGAAAGAAATAAGAAAAAATCTAATCCAAAATTTAGAAAATCAATTAAAATTCAGAAGACTCCTATTACAGAAAGTCAAGGAAACCTCGAGAAACGTCGAAATCAAATCAAGAATCTTTCTTCTTTCAGAAAAAGTCTTCTGTTCAGAAGAGTCACAAGAGAAGAATGATTCACAGAAAGAGAAGAAAGATCTGCATGACAATGGAAGCACCACAAGTCAAAGAAAAGATCAAAGAAATCCAAAAGATCTGCATGACAATCCAGAATATTGGGACTTGTGCAAGGAAGAACAACTCATAAAGCTGGAACAGGTAGAAGCGGATCTGTTGAAACTACAGAGTTTGGCGAAGAATCCCAGAAAATACGACTCCCTGAGTATAATGAATCGAGAAGGAGGGGCGAAAATATCGAAGAAATCCGAAATGCCGCACGACGAGATCGAAGACAAATATTCCAATTTTAAGGAGAATGAATTTGAGGAAAGAACTAGATCCCGGAGAATCTTCACGAAGGTGATCTGTACACAGCCTCGGAGAATTTCTGCGATATCTGTGGCGGAGCGAGTGTGTTGGGAACGTGATGAAACCGTTGGAAGCCGCGTAGGGTATCAGGTGAGACATGAGAACAAGACGAAGAAAGCGGAGACAGAACTCACCTATTGCACTGTCGGAATTTTGCTTCGAATTCTCATCGGTAACCCGCTTCTGCGTGGAATAGACTGCGTTATTGTCGATGAAGTTCACGAACGGTCGTTAGAAACCGATTTTTTGCTGCTCATCTTAAGAGATGTCGTCAAAAAAAGAAGAAGAATCGCGGAAGAGGCCAGGAAACGAAGGTTACAAGATTTCTCATCGTTTGCAATGTCTTCGAAAGCATTTTTGGGTCTTTTGGGTCATGTTGATCGTAGCGACAATAATGATAGGACAGCGGGAAGCGCAGAAAAAAAAGAAAAAACAGATTATCGTGGAATTTTCGAGGATGCCGGACTCCCATCGTTTGATCAATTCTCGGAGCTGAAAGTGGTTTTAATGAGCGCTACGATCGAATCCGAAGTGTTCATGGAATATTTTGAGGGCTCTTTTCCCGGCCTCATTTCGGATCCGAGAATAGCCGATCCGAAAAAAGATCGCGCGCTCTTAAAAGATGCAGCCTCAGAGCCTCTGACAGAGGACAGTAAAACTTTACAGGCAACGAGATCAAATCTGAATCAAGTCGCCGTTAATTTGAAGTCAGTTGGACCTCCGGCCAAGGTTCAGAACAGTTACAATACAAATTCAGAATTACAGATTCAACAATTACCGAAAGACGATACAACAAACTTAGACAATAGTGCGAAACTCCCGAGCGAAAGACTCAAACAGGCGAAAGACATAGTGCGAAACCTCATGTCTAAGGCCGGGCCTGATGGGTGCGATCCCGGCGACATTTCACAGGAGTTTGCCAGGGTCGGCGTGAAGAATCTAGTCAAACGGGTGGTGGATTTCATTCCTGAACATTTTAGCGGTGAGTATGCAGTTGTCACGAATAAAGGAACCGGGAACAAACGGATAGTGCGTCTTGCGCCTATCGTGCGTGCTACGCTTCCAGATTGTATCTCCCGAGCGAAGATAGCAGTGCGAAACCTCATGTCTAAGGCCGGGCCTGATGGGTGCGATCCCAGCGACATTTCCCAGGAGTTTGCCAAGGTTGGCGTGAAGAATCTAGTCAAACGGCCGGTGGATTTCATTCCTGAACATTTTCCCGGTGAGTATGCAGTTGTCACGAATAAAGGAACCGGGAACAAACGGATAGTGCGTGCTGCGCTTATAGATAGTATCTCCCGAGCGAAGATAGCAGTGCGGGAGTGTATGTCTCGGGCCCCTACGGGCTTGAATCCCAGCGACATTTCCGAGGAGTTTGCCAGGGTCGGCGTGAAGCATCTAGTCCAACGCCCGGTGGATTTCATTCCTAAACATTTTCCCGGTGAGTATGAGCTGGTTCCGCTCAAAGACGGTAACAAAAAGATTGTTCATGCTGTTGCTGCTGTTTCTTCAGCTTCTTCTGTACCGCAGGTAGCCGTAGCGAGTGGATCATCACAGGCGGCTAATCCTGTCACGGGGGTAGCGAGTGGATCATTCACAGATGCGGCTGTGAATGGACAGATGAAAAACGGCGAACAGACGAAAACAGGTGAAGAAAATGCAAAAAAGACGGCTGAGGACATTGAAAATCTAGAGAAGAGTAAAGACGGAAATTTAGAATCGAACTTGGAATCGACGAAAAGCCGGAAAGAACAAGACGCGTCTGGTGTAGCAGAACAGACTAAACAAGACGCGTCTGGTGTAGCAGAAAAGAGTCCTACAGAAGAAAAGACGGCGCTTCAGAAACTTGGAGACGATAAAAAGACAGCTGAGAATCACCTCCACAAGATTGAGTTGGAGATAAAAAAAGAAATTGCGAAAGAGATAGTAAGACGGGAGTTGGCCAAAGCAGGCCCCTTGGGTGCTGATCCCGTAGCTCTGCAACAGATTTTTGCAAATGCCAAGCTCATTTTCTCGGGTGATGGTATAGCAGATTCGATTTTTCGGGATCCTGCAGATTTTGTGAGAAATCACATGCCTTACGAATCTATTGTGAAAACGTATACCGCAGCATCGTTGCCACCGGGGAGCTCCTCCTATCTCGGTCTGCATTTTCAAAGTCCAACCGACAAAATCCAAAGAATTCAGTTTAAGATAAATACACCGACTGACACAGCAAAACTTTTATTATTGGAAGTAATGATCGATGCTGGAGCTGATGCAAAAATCGACCCAGGTGTTTTGTCAAAAACGTTGAAAGATGGAAACCTATCCGAAGAGGTTCCACGAGTTGTCGAATTCATTCCGCAATTTTTAAGCGACAAACTCCGGTCCATCGAAAACGCCAGAGGCATCCAAGTGCGGTGGCGGACCAAGGAGGCGTACGAAGCAGCAAAAGAAGATTTGTCATCCCAAAAAAAGGATAGTAGACACGCCCCTGGGGAGAAACTCCAGCTTCTTTGTAAAGGAAGGAAGGTCATTCAGGAGCGTTTGGCTGAGGCCAAAACCAAATTTCAAGCTCTTGTGGCACAGAAAATTACGGAGGTGCAACAAAAAAAACAACTCGAGGGCTGCCTCGAGGCCGGAAGAGCGGCTCTAAATAGACGGTCTTCAGATCCCTCTTCCCCTAGTTTACCAGATCTCTCTTCTCCGTTGAAGGCTTCTCCAGCTGTTGACAATATTACTAATGTGAGTCCGACGACGGCCATAATGGCCAAGAAAAGTAGAGTAGTTCCGGTTCTTTCGTCGAGCAGTCAAAATCTCGAGCAAAATAGAGAAGTTCCGGCGTTGACAGATGATCCAAAAGTAATTACAGATCAAGAAACGCCTATTTTGATGAGCAGTCCGGATGACGAATCTTCCGAGGCAGAAAAAGCCGAAAAAGGCGAGGCTGAAAAAGTGGAAGAAGAAAAAAGTCTTCTTAGAAAACTAACTTTGGCATTTGTCCAAATTCCTGGGAAAACGCAATATCCAATCACTGAATATTTTGCGGAAGATTTGGTTCATGAAATCGAGAAAATGGGATATTCAAGCATGGTTGAAGACTCTACTACTAAGGGAAATAAGGGCAAAGGAAGAAAAGACCTTAATGTTAATAATATTCCTTCCGCGAGTCGACCGTATCAAGGCAAGTCTGGTCAGAGCGATAAGTCTATTCGTATCCCTTCCCTCGGACTTGCGAGCAAGAAAATTCCCGTTCCACCTCCCCCCGTTCCACCGAAGCCTCCTAGCAGCAATCCTCCGGTATCAAATGGCTCAGTCACTACTATTCAAGTGATTTCAAATGACGAGTCTGCTGTATCAAATGACAAGTCAAATGTATCAAATGACAAGTCAAACGCAGTGACGGCAAAGGCAAAACTGCCTAGTGTCTCTCAATATTCAAATGTAGTGGAGACTACGAGGAGTCCTCCTCAGCTGGATGTTAGCTTTGTGATGCGATGTGTCGAATACATCGAGTATTCTGAATACGCCAGCTTTTTGAAATCCGTTGGTAAGGAGTCGATGTGGGGGTCGGATAAAGATTGTCGTGACAAAAAGGAAGATGGCGACAAAAAGGAAGACGAAGATCTTTCAAAAAGTCAGACAAAACCTAAAAGTCAGACACAGAGACCAACAACACAAAAACCTTTGTCCAATCCCGCGATCACCCGGTCCCATCGTGATCCGGCTCTTTCTGCGATTTTGATTTTTCTCCCCGGGTGGAAGGAAATCGTAGAGGTGAAACGAAGTTTGGAGGAGCTTTCTCGCAAATGGAGTCGCATCAAAGATAGCTCGAAAAACCCATTCGGAGGACACTGGAACGTCCCGGAATGGTGGATTTTACCACTGCATTCGAATTTAACGAAAAAAGAGCAGTCTTTGATCTTCGAAAAGCCGAACAAACCGAATCAGAGGAAGATCATCTTGGCCACCAATATCGCCGAGACGTCGTTGACCGTCAACGATGTGGTGCACGTGATCGACACAGGATTGGCACGAGCGACCACTTACAACGCCGAAACAGATACCTCCGCTCTGGAGACCGTTGCCATCAGCAAAGCAAACGCGCGACAAAGAAGGGGCCGTGGCGGTCGTTGCAAACCCGGAAACTTCTTTATGTTGTATGGAAAAAGTGATCATATGAATATGGATTCGCATGAACGCCCAGAAATGATGCGCACACCAGTCGAAGAGCTGTGTCTGCAAGTGAAAGCATTGGGATTACGAGGACCTATACGGGAAGTGTTGGGGAAAGCCATATCGCCTCCGTTGGAGAAGACGGTCAGAAACGCAATTGAAAATTTGGAACGTCTTGGGGCAATCACAGTCTTGGCACATCATGAACGCAGACTGCGAAGGGTGGTCGATCAGGAAAAGAAAGACAAGAAAGAGAAATCAACAAAAAAAAGCCGTCACAAAGTTTTGAAACTCAAGAATCATGGGTCAAAAAGAAGTGACGACAATCTAGGAGGACAAGGTGATGAGAAGGCATTTTCTGATTCTTCGAATGACGATTCTTCGAATGACGAAGAGGATCTGCTCGACGAAGATGACGACGATGACGAGCTTGAAGACCCGGAAGTGCTTACCCGAGTTGGGAGACAACTGGTCGCATTGCCGGTGCATCCCAACCTGGGAAAAATGTTATTGCTCGGAAACATTTTCCATTCGGCAGTCAGGTTTCAGGATGCGTTTTGTCTTTCCTTGATTCAAAGAAAGGCTGTTGATCCTTTTGACAAGGAGGGTGTTGACAAGAAAAGCCTGGCAAAGGTTGATAATCTGGATACGACTAATTATCCTTTGGTTGTGGAGCCTGTTGACAAGAAAAGCTTGGTAAAGGTTGATAATCTGGATACGACTAATTATCGTTTGGCTGTGGCTCAGCCTGTTGACAAGCTAGTAAAGGACCTTCATAAAGTTTCGGATTCTACGGTGACCGAGAAGACGAAGAAAACGAGACCAACGAAGCCCAGTGTGAATCTGATCTCCGGTGAACATCAGAAGTTTGCGGACGCTTTGGTTGAGTGTCAGAATTTGATGCGGGGCATCAATTCTGACACGGGAAACGGAAAGAATTCTCGATCTTTCGGTTCAAAAGACACAACGAACCTTTATTTGGATCTATATGACGAGAATCAGAAGAATTCTCTGAAAGAGATTGCACAGCCTTTTCCTCCTTGTTTTAAACAGATCCGTAAAAATCTGACAAGGCTTGTGTTAGACCCAGCAGGTGCTTCTTTATATTCCTACAGCACCTTGCAGGACAACTTGTTGGCCATTGTCATCGGACTGGCATCGCGCGACCCTTTTTCGAAGCCACCCGGAACGAGCGACCACGTGCTCGAAGCCATGAAACAACGATTCGACTTAGGCAAATTCTCGGACCATATTCTATCGGCGAGGATCCACTCGGAGTATCGATTTTTGTGGCTTCAACAAAATGTAAGAAAAGGTTATACTAGTTACGACAAGAACCAAGACAGGAACACTTTGTCGACAAAAGGATATGGGTCGACAAAAGGATATGGGTCGACAAAAGGCTACGGAAAGGGCAGCAAGGGCGGCGCTAAAGTTGGTTACGGAAAGAGAGACAATGATCCAGAAATTTTACATAGTCCAGAAATTTTAGATCCAGAGTCTCGACCTGAGTTTGTGGCTGAGAGCAGATCAGCGCTGAACGGGGGCGAAAAGTGGATGCTCGAAAATTTAAACATTTTGTTTTCAGAAAACATTGAGACGTCAAAGACGAGTCAAAAAAACACTGAGACGAGTCAAAAAAACAGTACACAGCAAAAGACTCAAAAAAGACGATATTTCAACTTTCTGGCAGATGCGTGTCGTCCTGAAGGAAGCAAGAAGGACGTCGGTAAACCTATTGAGTATTTTCTGCGAAGAACTCCAGAGGCGAAAGAAGCGCGAAAAGAAGCCCGAAGAAAAAAGAAAGAAAACAACAAGAAGGGAAAAGTAATCTCTGTTTTGGAAGAGTTCTCTCAGGAGAACCAAATCGGAGACAAGAAAATAGTCCAACAGGAGGGTCCTGCCAATTTGCTTGCAAATCCGACAAAGTCCCCGACAAAGAAAAAGCATGCTGTAGATTATCATTTTGATTGTTTCGATCTTCATCGTCCTTTGATAAGCAGAAAAGAACGCGAAGAGGTTGAAGAAAAGATCAGGAGAAGAAAGGAAGAAGCAGAAAGAAAGAAAAAGACAGCTGCCAACAAATCAAAGAAAGAAAAATCTTCTCCAGGAGGACTACTCGAAAGTGTATCTCCTGCCTCGTCTTCCAAATCGTCTTCCAAATCTTCTTCTTCGAGTTCAGAATCTTCGTCGGACAGTTCGAGTTCAGATTCGGAGCCTCCGACAGGAGGAGATTCTGTGAAGAACAGAGACAGAGGAGACAGGAAAGATTCTGGGGAGGAGACAAATGCAAAACGAAGGCGTATGGAGGCAAATGAGGCAGAAAGTCAGTCTTCTAAAATACCTGGCGACTCGTCCCCTTCCAAAACACCTGGCGACGAGTCCCCTTCCAAAACACCTGGCGACGAGTCCCCTTCCAAAACACCTGGCGACGAGTCCCCTTCCAAAACACCTGGCGACTCGTCCCCTTCCAAAGAGAGCGGGAGAAAAAAACGTGACGTCGACAAACGGGATTCTCCGACCAAGAGCGACAAGCGCGCCACACCTTCTGATCGGAGAAGTGAGGGCCGAAGACGCGATAATGATCGAGGAGATCGAAGACGCGATAATGATCGAGGAGATCGAAGACGTGATAATGATCGAGATCGAAGACGCGATGATGATCGAGGAGATCGACGACGCGATAATGATCGAGGAGATCGAAGACGTGATAATGATCGAGATCGAAGACGCGATGAACTATCTGGTCGAAAAGATAGAAACGCGCAAGTCGAAAAGACTCCTCCACGCTCAGCGTGGCAAAACACGCCAGCGTGGCAAAGTTCTTGGAAAGGCTCAGCATTCGAAAAAAGAATCGATCCAAGCGACGGTAACGGGCCGTTCACGTACAAAAGTTTTCTGCGTTACCACGGCCCAGCTCGGGGAGCCACATTGTGGGAGGAAGCAGGAAGAATTTTGGAAAGACAGCGAGAAGAAGTGGACAGACGGCGAGAAGCTGATCGGCGAAGAGACGAGGAAAGACGACGAGAAAGAGGGGACCGACGTGAGAGAGAAAGAGATCGGACGGGAGCTAGAGAGGACAGTCGCAGAAGGCAGCATGCCAAAGATGGTGACAAACGTAGCGATGATGTCGGAAAAGATGGTAGGGATGAGGAGAACAAGAAGCCGACCAACCGACCTGATTGTCCAACTAACAATATCTCGTACACCAGTGGAGCCGCCAAAAAAATCGAAAGCACACCTTCTAGAAACCAAAACACGGCTTCCAAAATCGAAAGCACACCTTCCGGAAACCAAAACACGCCTTCCAAAATCGAAAGCACACCTTCCAGAAACCAAAACGCGCCTTTGTCCAAAGTAGAAAAAACAGAGATTATTATTTCACCAAGTTCGGATCAAAAAGGATTTCAGACTCGAACAGACTCTCAAAAAGGAGCCGGCAAACTATATCTATTGCTGAACGAAAAACATATCTCTGCTGGCATTCGAAATTTTGGTACAGCAGAGTCAACTTTGCTCGGGGAGGTACCAACGCACTATAATTTGCCGCGTATAAAAGACATTCTCCGTGATCTTCGGGACGCCGGTAATCTTTTGAAAGATCGGAAAAGAAGAATGTTTTCTAAAAAAAAATCGAAGAAGCCGTCAGATATGACACACGCCGACTCTATAGAAAAACTGGAAGTTGAGTTTTCGCGGGAAGAAATTATGGAATTATTAGGGGTCGAGACAGAGTCGAGCTATTACTCCTCCTCAACAGCGAGTCTTTCTTCTGGCAGTCTTTCTTCTGGCAATGACGACTCTGAAAAAGAACATGATAGAAGTCTAAATGAGTCAGAAAATAGAAACAACTTGAAGAAGCGAAGAACAGGGAGTGAATTTCACTGTGAAAAAAAATTGTCTCAGAAAATATCTAAAGAGAAGAAGAAAGAGAAGAAAGAGAAGTTCTTTAATCCCCAGGATTATGAGTCTTTATCCGAACGGGAATTTAGTGAAGACGATACAGAGAAGTTTACCCAAAAAACAATTCGGTGTAATCCAGACGCATTGAAACAGGTTTCCACCATGAAATCAGCTATCCAGACCTTGTGCAGAAGACTGATGAAAGCAAATTCGAAGTCTTCGAAGGAGGAGGACCAAGCAAATGTCTTGAAAATCCGCAGAATTTTCGAAAAGTATGGGCTTGATATTACAAAAACATTTTCTCCACAATTGTTCTTTACTCTGATAACATTGCAGCGCACCGATAGAAGCCATTCTCAGCGCACCGATAGACAAAGTCAATCTGCTGATAAAAGTGATAAGAATGCTGATAAAAAAGAACAACTCCGGGAATGGCTCCGAGGGGGATCTTCAGGTACAAGTAATATGAGTAGTACAAGTAAAAGCACTACCTTCTTCCAGAACTTTGACAACGAGACTTTAAAAAATCTTCTTCAAGAACTTCTGGACGAGGCTCAGTTCCTCTCCTCGACTCTCCTCGACTTCGACTCAAGTTCCGAGACTCTAGGTCGACACTCTGACTCTCCTCCGACAAAAGAGACAAAAGATCAAAACTCTCATCCGACAAAAGATTCTGCCTTGAATGTAAAAGCACAAAACCTTGAAGCCTTGTTGGATAGGTGTATCAGGTTAGATCTCGGATTTGATTTGTCAAGTTATGAACTTGCCTCTCATCTCGAGCAAGACACTGACAACGAGCCGTGGCTATACCCCCAAGCCGGAAGATTTGCTTCCTATGTCGATCATTTGGATTTGGAAACTAGAATTCCGCGTAATGGAGGAAAAATCAATCTATTGACACCTGCCGCACAGGCTCGGCTGGAAGAAGATTTTCACCAGAGAGGCGCACTGTCCTGGAGACTTATCAACGCGAAAAAGAAATATGCTAGTGCGAATGGTCTGCTCAGTAAAGCTGCTGCGCAAAAAGTCACCAGCAAAGCACCAGTTCTTTCTGGCGTTGTCAGCAAAGCACCAGCAGTGGCTCTGGTATCAGGCTCCGATAAGAAAGGAAGCTTTGCAAAGGGGAGCAAAGCTCATCTCAGTGATTCTCATCTCAGCAAAGGAGTGGTCGAAAGAACAGCAGCCATCGTTGGTCCTGCGGATCATGGTAACTCTGCGGTTGTTGTTGGGGCACATCATGGCTCAGCAAAGGGGGGCAGTGAAGTCAAAACGACTGCTGAGAAAGAGAAAAATACAGAAGAACAATTGCAGCACTTTATCAGTAATTCGATGTTGTCAACGCAGACCCTCGAAGGAAATGAGAAAACACGAATGGATTTGCAGCGAAACATGCGACAGTTAGGAATCCTGAAAGTTTTTGACGAAGTATTATTATATCGTGCTCTGGGACTGAATCGATTCGGCTTCCTCGATGTGCAACTTCTGAAAAAAAGACTGCTTGAAAAAGACAACTTAGACAAGGTCAACAAACAACTTCTCGTTTCTTCTCCTTTGGAAAAAATGACCAATAATCATGGTGGACAACAAACATTCGGTCTTTTGAAGGATGGTCTTTTGACTTCCGAAGAGGGTGGAAAAATTTCCGAAGAAGTCGGCGACAAAGATGGTATATATTGTTGTTTTATTGTTTTAGTTTTTGTCTATGTCTATGTAACTTCTCAGTCTGTTTCCGTTGTGCAGTCTCTTTCCGTTGTGGGTGGTGGTGTTTTTCAAATGTCTGTTTCCGTTGTGCACTCGGTTTCCGCCGAGTCTGATTTTACTGACTCATTTCTTATCATGATTCATATGACAGTATGACTTGACTTTTCAAAAAAATGAAAAACTGAAATTCCAGGTGGCAACAAGTGGGTGGTTGTGGACGATGTACCTATGAAAGAAGTGGGCCGCGAATTTGTGCACCAATTCAGTTTCCAGAAAGAGCTGAAGTCGATGATTGATCAGTATTTGGACAATCCGAATTCCGGAAATTATGGCAATCATTCTGGGGACAATCCGAATTCCGGAAATTATGGCAATCATTCTGGAAATTATGGAGGAAGAAAAAACTTTAATAATTCTAATCCAGAACATTCTGGAAGTCAAGTCAGTCAAGAGCTCGGCGACACTCCTGGGGAAGATGTTGCTTTCTGTTTGGACAATGGGACAAAAGCGCGTCTTTTCGGAGTGCTGTCTTTGTCCTTGAACATAGCATTTGCAATCAACCCGCAACGATCCAGACACGTGATATGCCCTTTGGACAACGTCCACGCCGCAACACATCCGAAAAGTATCTGTCCTATGGGAAAACTGCAGAGTGCAGAGACGTATCTTTTAAGATCTACTACTATGCAGAAGGACAAGGACAGAAAAAATGGTGATTATAGAAAGGACCAGCCTCTGGTGGTCACTGGTGATTATAGAAACTTGGACAGACTCAAAGACACTCCCATGGAAGACACTGCCCTGAATGTCAATATGGAAGACGACAATGATGAAAGACGCCTTTTGAGTTTGGATAGATTCGACTGCTACAATCGTGCGCAGAGATTCAGCTATGATCCATCTGACAGGCTTTTTATGGTGGCCTGGCACGCGCGGCAAAAAACGACACAAACATTCTTGCAGGACGTTACCGTGATACCCGACCCCTTACCATTGTTATTAATGCTGCCCACAATCCGCCGTAGAAAACAAAATCGACTCGTTTTTGAGGTGATCAGCAAGAAAAAGTCTTCAAGATGTAGTAGAACGAGAAGAAGACGATCTTTGAATTTAGAAGAAAACTTAGAAGAAAATTCGGATGAGGAGTATCACAACGCGAAGGCCGATCCAAAACTTCTGTTCCAAGTGGAATCGACGCAATGTGCTGACGTGATTGAGTCTCTACGCCCAAAATTGATCACATTGATTGATCAGATGATCGGAATTCCTGCGACACACTGGGATATCTCGGTCAAGAAAGCTTTTGGGAAGTTGGTTTCGATGCTCGGCGACAGTTATGAACTCTACGCTGGTGAGCGCAACCCCGAGAGATTCGCGCCTGTATTCGACAAAAATGACCCCCGATATTCGTATTACTGTAATTCCATTTCCTCAAGAGGTTCAACCTCTTCTTCTTTTTTGAAGAATTTAACCGAAGTTCGGAATCATCGATCGCCACAGGCGGTGGAATTCTTGTATTCCCATTTTACGGAGGAAGAACGCAAGGAGCGGTCATTGCGGGGCGCCAAGGATTTGTTATCATCAAACACAAATCACAATGCGACAAATACAGTTACAACAGGGCTCAACACTGCAAACGTGATTCATCACAATGCAAATAACAAAGACGTTCAGATTCAGTCGGATGAGAAGCAGAAAACAAAGAAGCCGCAATCAGAACTCCAAAAGTTCCTTCTTGCAGACGATGAGGATGAAAACAACACCAGCTCTGAAGAATTCGAAAATGAATCTTCAAATGAGTCTGAAGAGTCCGAAAATGAATCTTCAAATGAGTCTGAAGAGTCCGAAAATGAAACTTCTTCAAATGAGTCTGAAGAATCCGAGTCGGTGTTTCGATCGAAAAAGCGCAGGAGACTCGATTCAGCTGACAAGAATGACAAGAAAAGACACTCTTCCATAAGCGATAAAAAGAAAAGCTCTCCAAAAAAAAGCTCTCCAAAAAGAAATAACAAGCTGAAAGCGGCAGCCGTAGCGCTCAGACAGAAGTCTAATGTTCCAGCGTCTCAGAAGAATCAGAAGAATCCCCTCCTAAAAAGGACAAGTCCTCCTAAAAAGGACAAGTCGGACGAAGTGCGACACTTTGAAGTCAATGTGCCGGCATCTTGCGGTGATTGCGTTCGTGTCCCAGTGTATCGTACTCCCACAGGAAATGTCGTCCCAGTCACGCGACCGCCGCGAAAGGAGATACCGCCCGACATTTTAGCGATTTTGAAAGGATCTTCATCTCTTCTTCCACCGTTGGGAAAAGAGAAGGAGAAGTCTTCTAGTTCTGTTGGGACCACGAAAAAGAACGCAGAATGTTTTTCTGCGTTGGGTGAAAAGTCTGACAGCGTGAATCAGAAGCCATCTGACTCTGCGTTAGGTGAAAAGTCTGACAACGTGAATCAGAAGCCATCTGACTCTGGGTTAGGTGAAAAGTCTGACAACGTGAATCAGAAGCCATCTGACTCTGGGTTAGGTGAAAAGTCTGACAACGTGAATCAGAAGCCATCTGCACCGTCCAACGTGATTCCGCCTAAATTTCCAGCGACACCGTTCCCGGAGATTCCCGAAGTCGTTTCATCGATTCCCGAAGTCGGAGCTTCAGGCACAGATAATGTGGCAGCGCAACAGCCAAATTCAGGCACAGATATTGTGGTAGCGCAACAGCCAGATTCAGGCACAGATAATGTGGCAGCGCAACAGAAAGAGCAAAGAGTCAACACAGAAACAAGACCTGTCGGTGAGGAACATGTCGTGCAGTCTGTTGTCGTTAATCCCACAGCAAACGTCAGCGCCATGGAAGAACCCAATCCCACGGCAAACGTCAGCGCCATGGAAGAACCCAATCCCACGGCAAACGTCAGCGCCATGGAAGAACCCAATCCCACGGCAAACGTCAGCGCCATGGAAGAACCCAATCCCACGGCAACCGTCAGCGCCATGGAAGAACCCAATCCCACGGCAAACGTCAGCGCCATGGAAGAACCCAATCCCACGGCAAACGTCAGCGCCATGGAAGAACCCAATCCCACGGCAAACGTCAGCGCCATGGAAGAACCCAATCCCACGGGAAACGTCGTTGAAGACCTCAAGAAAAATTCCGGAAGTGTAGAAAACAATGAGCCTGTTGTTACGATTTCTGCAGAAAACAATGAGCCTGTTGTTACGAACTCAGAAGCAAGCATTGGGGAAGAAGCAAAAAGCGAAAGGACCAGCCCTACACAGGTTGCAGCAGTTGCAGCATTGGAGGCGGAGCTTGAGCGACGTATTCAGATGGGAGGTGGTTTGACACGGAGTGACTTGACAGATCTGTTCGTGGAGAATCCCATGAAAGTCGATAAAGAAACGGCAAGAGAGATACTCACGAGATTGCGAAGAGAAGGCAAATTGCGCGTTTCATAGATTGTTTGTCAAGAGAGACAGCAGTGATCGTTGAGCAGTGTTTATATCAGCCTTGATCGTTGAGCAGTGTTTATATCCCATATAATTACTCGCAGTGTTTTTCCCCATTTCAGTCTTGATCGTGCAGCAGTGTTTATATCGGTCGGCAATGTTCTTGTCATATGTAACATATGATTGGTGACTAAATCATTGGTGACTAAATCATTGGAGTCAAAAGGCGTTGATTCTTCTCAAATCGAAATCATTTCAGAAATGAGAACAGTAATCGAGACGACGAGACTAGAACTCGTCAGATGAGACTCGCGCCAGGTCTGGTCAGTTCGCCACTCCGTGATGATGATGGTACCGTTATACAAACTTCATGCAAAGCATAGGTGTCTAACCTTGTCTGACTCTGGCCTCAGTGAGTGGCTGTGGATTCTGAGTTCAAATTTTCAATTGAATACAGTTTGTCAACAGGGGCAGAATTTTCAAGTTTTCAATTGAATACAGTTTGTCAACAGGGGCAGAATTCTGATTTTTCTGCAGCTCATTCAGTTTGATTTGCTTACGTATTATATCTTTGTTCGTGATCGATGCATCGTCATCGTGATTATCATATCAAACGTGCATGCCATAATGATGATGTCATCTATTCAATGAATACAGATGACATAGCGGGTATATATAACTGTGATGATATATTATCCTCCTATCGGTTATATTGTGACATCCTGTCGAATATTAAAGCCTTTGTTGTCCTGACTCACATCTGATCATCTGAATCAGTTTCGGGAATGAATCATATGGCAGCAAGTTGAAGTTCTGTCAGAGTGAATTATTAGCTGACAGAATTTCAGAATCAGTATGTCAATGAATGAAATCCATCCATGATTATATCCAGACTTTCGGTTTGATTAAATCCTCACATCGATGAATGAAATGATATCCATATGATCCATGACATTGATTATATCCAGACTTGGAACAGATCTGAGTCTGCTTGTTACTATCCTGCTTTTCTGGCATAAAAATTTCACTACACGATTCGAGCATTGTTACGTGAGAATTCAGGAAATCTCTGGGTCTTAGACTTTTCTGTGATTGAATTCAGGACCAATGATTTGCAAGTTCAATTGTTCTCTTCTGAGTCATTGACTGAATTCATTATTCAGGATCATATGATTTGCAAGTTGTTCTGACTCGTAATATGTTCCAGAGCTGTTCTGTCTGCGGATTTCCAATTTTCAGGTGGGATTTTCCGTGGATTCCATTTTTTTACTAATTTGGTAGACAGTTTTGAATTCTTTGAAATTCATTTTTTCTGAGCTGTTCTTTTTTTTTTTATGCTTGCCCTTAAGGTTGTCTCTTTGTGGCAGCCGTGTTGTGTCATGAATTAGACTAGCAACAAACTTAGTCGATGAATTTCAATAATCGACAGTCGTGAGAGTGAAATCTGCCATGAGTGAAAACTGAGTGAATTTTGTCCTTCTGTCAATCGTGACCATTGGCATTGAGCAGATTCTAATAAATTACAGCAACTGAGCTCTGAGAGTTTTCCAATCAGGTCTAAATTTGATAATCATTGATGGGTGATCTTCGATCTAAATTTGATTTTTTGACATTTCATTTTTTAACATTCGGCGACTTATTGTGTTCAAGTGTTGTGTGTGATAACTTATATGCGTCAAAGACTCTTCGTTCGTGGTTGTAAATTGTAATTGTAATTTTGTAACCAGTAATAAGGAGAGCGCAGCAATTTTTGAAAAAAATGAACGGCAATTTTTGTCCTCCTTATTCGTCGGTTAGTCATTCTTCGGTCGGGACCGGTGAGTCATTCTTCGACAAAAATCATGGTCCACCAATGTCAAACTCGAGTCTGAGTCATTTCAACGACAGAACTGGTCAAGGACACTTGTCTGGAATGAGTCTAGGACACGAATCTGGTCAAGGACAGGCTGCTTGTGGACCTAATATTTTGTCTCAGACACAGGGTATGATCACTATCGATTCGACTCTGGGAATGTCAGGGGCAATTATGAACGGAGTGCCAGGTATGTCAAACGGCGTCGGAAACGGAATGCATGGTACTACTATGAATGGAATGCATGGTACTACTATCAATAGGCTCTTTGACAGACCCAGTAACTCATCAATGATGAATCCACAGACTGGGTTTAGTACTAATTTGGGTTTGGGAGGAGGACATCCTGGCCCACCCGGTGGTCCTTTGGGAGGAGGTTCCCATCCTGGACCAGGTGTTCCTTTGGGAGGAGGACATCACGCGGCTCCTCCTTTACTAGCCTTAGGCGAACGGGGCCAGCCACCGAATTTCCCTACTCCCGGTATGAGCCACCTAATTTCCCAGCGAGAGCGGATTGAAAGTTTGGTCGGAGGACCAGATCCATCGTTTTTTCAGTACATTATGCCACAAATAGCTCAAAAAGAAACAGAAACAAAAGAACCCCCAACCGGAAAACTGCTCAAGAGCCAGCGCAAACAGTATACACTTTTTGTTTTGCTAACTGTTTTTCTTGTTTTGCTAGTCTTGTTTTGCTAATCTTCTGTTTTCATGACGTTGTCATGTTGATGTTGTCATGTTGACGTTGTCATGTTGACGTTGTCATGTTGACGTTGTCATGTTGATGTTGACATGTCATGTTGACGTTGTCATATGTTTCTTGTTTGCTACACGACTGTCATTTTTTTTTCCTGACAACAGTTGTGTCTCTTTTTGTGTGTCGTGTTTTGATTATTCTTCTCGTAATACAAGTTTTGTGTGTCGTGTTTTGATTAATACAAGTTTTGTGTGTCGTGTACAAAAACTTCAGAAACTGGAAATAATTTTCAGGTTTTTCTTGATGGATATTTGTATTTCAAATAATTATTTCAGGTTTCACAAGACTAAGATGTGCAAGTTACATCTTGAAGAAAACAAATACCCATCAAAAAAATTTTCAGGTTTCACAAGACTAAGATGTGCAAGTTTTTCTTGATGGGTATTTGTAATAAGGGGAATAATTGTCCGTATGCGCATGATGCGGAAGAACTTCGTGGTACCCCAAATTTGGAACGAACTAAACTCTGTGAAGAGCTGATCCGGACCGGCAGATGCCTCAATAAGAAGTGCACCTATGCACACAGCAAAGATGAATTGAGAGCCACACCTGGATTCTTGAAAACAAAAATGTGCAAATTTTTTATAGAGGGCCATTGCGTTTTGGGCCCAGCATGCCGGTATGCCCACAGCAATGCCGAACTCAGAGTCTCTGGTAATAATGGTGGGACTAATGGTGGACCTTCTTCAATTGCGGTCCTTGGAATCTCAGGAACAGCAAAGTCCTCTGGAGAATCTCAGGGTGGTCCTGGAATTTCAATTGCGGAATCAGAATCTTTTGTGTGTCCCATTGCTGCAAATCATTTGTGTCCCATTGCAACATCTCCAGCACAAGTTTCAGAAGATCCTGATCTCAGTCTGACCAATGTCAAAGATATCAACAGCAACGTGGACCCTGTCGAGTCTCAGAATCACTGCGTCCCTGACATGGCTGGAGCTGATAATGACGCCAACAACATCCCTAACAATGACAATGTCCCTGACATGACTGGAGCTGACAAGGGCAGATTGAACTCTGATGGTACTAAGTCTTTTGCAAAGACTCAGTGTGCGACATCATATCCATCTGTGGTATTGGGAAAAAGACAAAACAGTGCCGATCCATGTGTGAAAGGAACACAGGAAAACATTGTTGCGGAAAAAAAACGTAATGTAGATTCTACTTTGGAAAAGAGATCTGCCACTGTATCCACTTTGACAGGATCTGCCACGATCTCACAGCAGTCACCTGCTGTGAGTGATCCACAGTCCATAGCGTCTACTATGAGTGATCACAATAGTACGAGTGGTGATCACAATAGTACGAGTGGTGATCACAATAGTACGAGTGGTGATCACAATAGTACGAGTGGTGACCACAATACGGGTGGTGATCACAACATTAACAGCAAACTATCACAGGTTTCGGAAACGACAGTTGCCAAAGAGGAAACAACAGCTCTTGCTCTCGAAGTTCAAGAACAGGAAGAAACAACAGCTCTTGCTCTCGAAGTTCATGAACAGGAAGAAACAACAGCTCTTGCTCTCGAAGTTCATGAACAGGAAGAAACAACAGCTCTTGCTCTCGAAGTTCAAGAACAGGAAGAAACAACAGCTCTTGCTCTCGAAGTTCATGGACAGGCTGAGTGTAAACTGAAAACAGACCTCAATATCAAATCAGAAAGAAGCGACCTCAATAAATCAGAAAGAACAAAGAGGCGAAAACGACGCCCAAATCGAAAGAAGAAGGAGCAACAGCTTTTGTCGTGCCAAACAGAGAAGAAAAACCACCCAGGGAGATCAACAATTCCACTGAATGCAGTACCACCCAGGGAGAAACCCAGGGAGAAGACTGATCCTCTCATATTCTGTGGTGTTGGGAACTTTGACGAAAAAGGATGCAACAATATACGTGCTGGCACAGTAACAGACCTCGAGAAGGTGGAGAAAGACTTGGTCTCTCGAAGGACTTGTCGAGAAGATAAAGTATCGGAAAATTGTGGCCAAGTCAAAAATTCAATCAGCTCTCCACCCAAGTCAAAAAAAAAAGTTGCGGAGCAAGCTGTTCTTGTGGAGCCTCCTACCGAGCCCAGTACCGAGTCTACCACCGCAGAATTGACATCTACTATTGCAGATTTGCTGAGGCTCAACATCATTCGCATGGATATGTCAGCGCGAGAGGCCAGGATCATACTTGAGAGTCTTGAGACTTCTCAGAAATTTTCTCAGAAATTTAGAAGAGAACGCTTGGAGACTCCGAATCTGTATTCTGTACCCCCCTCCGAATCTGGAGTACAGAATCCGACGCAGTTTCCCGAAGTAGGTACTACAAAGGAATGTACAAAAGAATCGGAGTCTGTGCGAATAAATTTACAAAAGAATCCGAGTCTGTGCGATGATGATACAAAAGAAGGTAAGAAGAGTCATCAAGGCTGGAAGAAGAATCACATCATAGAAGAACACAACGAAGAAATGACAATCTATGCCTCGCCGCACTCCGACAACAAGAAACACGGGCCTCTGAAAAACCCTCCGGGATCGGAAGGCTCGACGCAAACTCTGAGTAGCACAACATCCGACGCTTTACTCTGGCAAGAACGACACACTCAGATGGAATTTTCTCAAAGTCTGGCAAACTTTTCTCAAAGTGGTCAGTGTGACGGTCATGAGTACAATGGGAGTGCTTCTTTGGTGGGAAGAGATCGGCTTCGTTCATCACACAGAGACTGCGCGGACAGTGACCGGCTTCGTTTTTCAACGTCACACAGCATGAGTTCTATCCCGTCTTCTTTGAATGGTCACAGTCACAGAATGAGTTCTAGCTCCGTGAAAAAACATAGGTCACAGTCAACAAACGGCTCCTCCGGTCATTTGAATCTGGTCACGTCTGCCTGTGAAACGACTTCTGATAATGTGGATAATGTGAAGAAGCAAATATCTTCTGACATTGACGTGAAAATCTCTTCTGACATTGACGTGAGTACAACTTCGCCTGATATTTTTGACGCTGTGGAGCGGAATCATGAAGATCATTGTCCGCGGCCTGATCGTGGCCAGGAAGAACTATGCGGCGAGGATCATCTCATAGTACGTCGAGACTCAGACTCGCTGTCGTATCAGAATCCGCATCAGAGAGTAAAGAATCAGCACAGAAGACATCGACTCGGGGCACAGTCAGCAAGTTTCTGTTACCTTGATTCGGCTGCGTATTCTTCAGGACGGTACCTCGATCGTCGTGCCTCTAATGGTGATGCAGCAGTGGGAACAAAATTTTCAATTCACGGTATAGAATACTCGAAAGATGCTGACTCGAATTCGAAAGATGCTGGTGCCTTAAAAGACGGTAGTGGAGCCTATCATGACTCTACCGGTGGATATGAGTCTTGTGGAGCCTATGCTGGTGGATATGAGTCTTGTGGACGATATTCAGAAGTTATGAACAAAGACGGTAAAGAAACATCCCTGGACGGCAATCATTATATTGGACAACGTCAAAGAGAAGAATGCCAAAGACAATACGAGAATTCTAATTCTTCTAATTACTACGGCCAACAATATGACAACTCGAATTCGTCTTTCTCAAAAAAGAGAATGCGTCAAACTGAAATGGCGTTGAAAAGAGGATTTATGTCCGCTGGGGACCTCTTGGGATGTAAGGAGCATTGCGATACTGGTATAAATATTCTTCTCTTTTTTTACACCAATGTTCAAAAAAAAAACCTTGTTTGATTGTTTGTTACACTTGTTTCAAAAAAAAAACCTTGTTTGATTGTTTGTTACACTTGTTTCAAAAAAAAAACCTTGTTTGATTGTTTGTTATACCATTGTTTGAACGTCATTGTGTCATTGGTCATTGAAATTTCACCATCGATAATTTGAAGCATCTGTGTCAAATTGTCGTTGCTTTTCGAACTAAATCGAAATCTTTTTTGATCACTGAGCTCCTGCAGCTTGAATCTTGAATCTGTAGACAGTAGCAGCTACTGTCTACAGATTCAAGATTGTAGACAGTGGTAGCTACTGTAGCTGATATCTCCAAAAAATAACAACTCACAGACCATCACGATTCTTTACACTACGACGAGCCATTTCGATCTTCTCTTCATTGTATTGTCCCGGATGAGCGTTCTTCTTATCATCATGAGCGTGTCACCCTGAGTGGGTCCTGTCCCTCTCAAGCTGGAAACAGTTATTCTGGAGGGGGAAACGGTTACCCTGGAAACGGTTCCTTGGCACGCGGAGGGTCTTATCCAAGCATGACATTGGGCCTGGCAACATCAAGCACTTATCCAAGCATTATGCCAGAGACGAATCATGCTGCCCCCTTATGCAAGCATTATGGTCCAGACATGTCTCAGGGTCAGATTCACGTGTTTCATCATGAATCCAGTATCTCCTCGAATCCGACGACCCGAGCCAGACAGTTGTCGCAAAATAGTGCAAATAGTGCAAATCTCATGGGAGGAGACACCAGTCATAATTACGGCGACTATTGGTCTTCTCGCAATTCAGCAGCCTTGCTGAATCACCAAGCGAGAGTCGAACGAAACAATATGCCATCCTCCTCGTCGTGGCATTCATTGTTTTCGTCTTCGTATCATTATTCGATGGCAGATACAGCGGCTTCTTCGTCCTCCTTCGACAATTTGAATGCGAGGTCCCACCTTAATAACCATGCTGGGACATCCTCCGGGTACAACAATGCTTCCTGTAATCGGGAGTTTTCGGACACACGAATGGGCTCTGTCTCCAACTCGAACAGGATAATTCCTAGTATGCCAGTTTCGACAGAAGAAAGATATGGGCATTACAATCATCATGGAAAGAACAACAATGGTTATGGATTGGTTTCCGCTGCCAGTTTCGACGCAATATTTCCTACCAGCGCATCGTACTCAAGTCAGAAGCACAGCAGTTTGGACACGAGGCCCAACGTTACTAGTTCACAAACGCAAAACGCAGCTTATAGAATGAGCCTGGCACCTTGTCAAAGCAGTGATCATAGTACCTTGAAATCATCAATCTCGTCAAGTAGACACACCTTTCACAAGTCAGCAGGTGACATGATCAGTTTGTTACCCAGAGGAGGAAAAAATAGTACTAGATCAGGCACGAATCTTCTAGCGCAGAGGCCGCCACCAGGCATGGAGCCACCAGGTATCATGGACTCGGAACAAGTTCAACAGCTAACAACAGCTTTCGATTCCTGTAACATCAATCATATTAATGATGGCAATGCAGGGACTGAAAGACAACTATCAGCAAAGACAACACAACCGATCCAAAGCAAAAACCCAGAAGGAAGAGAAGGAAGACTCAGAAACATCGATCATATTAACGAGGAGGACATTGACCATAAGCCTACTACTACACGAAACAAGGGCTCAGATGAAGTTGAATTTCAGGAAAGGCTCAGAAAGCACACCAAGAAAGATCTTTCATCACATTTCTTCACACAGCACGAAGAAAGATCTGAAGAAAGAATGGATCTGCTGTATAATCAGCATATTTCGGCAAAAAAAGATGAAAGATCAGATAGATCAGATTTGCTGTATAATTCTTCGTACCAAGACAATTCGCTGTTGTACAATAATTCTCAGGGAGACAATCTATACAGACATCAGGGGGGTAATTCAAATAATCACGGTAATTCAAATAATTCAAATAATCAGATATCACAAGGAGTATTAGGAGATAATCTGAAACGGTTTTGTTCAATGGGGAATATGAGCGTCGATTCAAATGGGGATGAAAATTTGCTGTCAATGGAGTTCTGCCATGAGACCCGGGTTTTCGTCAAGGAAGATCGAGATGGAAATCTTAGCGTGGTCCAATCTATCGTCTGATAATTTTCATCTGGTTTGATGATGTGGGTGGTGAATGAAATCTGTCGGCGGGTTGGCTGAGTGCGCCATATATCTGTAGACACAGTTCTTCACATGACATTGAAACGCATGATCAGGAGTCATTGTTTCTGTACACCATTTGGCTCAGAAGTTGGTGACGGTTATTTTTTGACTCAATGATGGTTATTTTTTGACTCAGATCCGACGTTGTGATCACTGAGAGTTCTCACATACGTAATTGTGATCACTGATTCAGATCAGTTAACGGTAATTGTCTTTTTGGCTCAGAGTCTGAGATAGAGTCTGAGATAGGCTCAGAGTCTGAGATCAGCGTCGTCCAACATTGCAATAAGCATACTCGTCCGGTATGTGGATATACAAAACTTCTTTCGTCCGGTATATTATGTGAATTTTTTGGCCATCTTAGCTATTATTTTTTGGATTGAATGATCTATAAGTTTCCAATTTTCGACGTTGAGAGCTTGAAACTCGAGTCTGACTGGTTTTTAAACTCAACAAGTTTGGCGTCAATCGTGCATAATTTTTTTTACGACAATTTTTTTGATTATTACCCGAGGTTTTGTGAGGCATTGACTATTACCGTCGATTTGTTTTACGACATTATTGCCGAGGATGTAATTTATTCCGAGTTCTAGAAGGTGGGTGTATACATGCAGCTGCCAGTAATATCAAGTAGTCAAGTAGTTCTAGTATGATCGGTGAAATTATCACATTGAGAGTGACGATACAAGCTCAGGAGCTGTATCGTTGATCAGATTCTGATTCACCAGATATCGAGTCGGGTTTTTATATGATATTGGTACATCAATGATTGCTACGACATACGTTCAGATTCTTATATCATATGGTATTGGTATATATCATGACACGTGTCAGACATCGAGCATTTTTTTAACAACGTGCGGCATACTAACAGTTCTAACTTATGATATCCCATTACCATTGCGCATGGTTACCATTGATGATTGGCGGCCATTATGAGTCTATGTGACCATCAATCAGCGCCTGACAGTACAGTAACATTCATCACTACATTCAATTCAGACTTCATTCACGTAAATTTTTTTTCATCATTTGTTGTACACTATTTATTTTTTGGAATCTTTTCCCATAACGTGATAATGATCTGCTACAAGTTCTTAGAACTGTTCTTACTAAAGCGTTTCGAATTTCAAAGGTAGTATCATGACAATGTTTGTTATTCTCAACGACACGACTCTTAAAGTTAATGATGGTGTACAGCTTATTCTTGAAGTTATATGATGACTCGAGTCGACTCGTCGATATCAGATTTCAGTCGATTCATATGGTTTCAAACTTTTCAAATTCATCGCAGTTGACGAGTTTGAGTGTGTGTAACACATTGAAACTTTAACAGCTGCAGTTTATTGTGTGTTGCATTCAAGAGTTGTCACTTGTATTCATTACAGTATACCCAAGTAACGTTGGCATGCCATTGTGAATTTCCCAAGTTCAATTGAATTGCGACAGTGTAACCGTTTTCAAGCATATGATTAATCATGGCCGCGAATTTTCACGAAGTGCGCATGATTGAAATCTGACTCCTAGTGACGCGTTTCATGAAGTGCGCATGATTGAAATCTGAGCTAGTGACGCGTTTCATGAAGTGCGCATGATTGAAATCTGACTCCTAGTGACTCGTTTCGTTCAACAGTGACCAATTGGCAATTGAGTTTGAACTTAAGTTCAGCAGAATCAATTGTGATAATTTCAGTGTCTCTCTCATTGCCGGAGTCAGAAACAGAATTTGAATAGCAAATAGCAATCTTCCTGTGCATGGAGTTTTAATACTGGCTAACATTTTCCCCTTGTCAGAAAAGGACTTTTATTTTCCCCTTCAGTTGTCAGAAAAGCCTAGGTTTTCTTTTTATGGAAACTGGTGAAAGAACAAGAGTCGCTTGTCGTCGTCGGACGAAGACAAAAAAACTGAAGGACAAAAAAATGATTACAGTTACAGAGTGTGTGTAATCAATTGTTTTGTGGTTGGTTTGTTTCTTTGTTGGTTTGTTTCTTTGTTGGCTTGTTTTCTGTTGTTCAATGTCTTTTTACTAAGTTTCTACAAAAAACTTAGTAAAAAGAGTAAGTAAACAAAAATATTAAGGTGATTCATCTTCCTTTAGTGACTTATAACAAAAAGAAGACAGTTTATGATCCTGAAATGTACCTCTGATCATTTATGATTTGTATGACAGACGTCACTAGACTCTTAGTCAGAAAGCTTCGAATCAGATTTTCATTTCCGACAACCGATTCTCTTGATTTCCGGATCGAAGGAAGTCAGAAAGATTTTCATTTCCGAAAGATCTCTTCATTGAGTCTGAAAAGATTTTCATCTCTGATTCTAAATTTCCGAGAATGATATGATATGATACCCTACAATGATAATCAATGATTATCATTGTAGGGATTCGATTCGACACAAGTCGATTCGATTCGACAGACTCTGTGAAGATTCAGAAGAAGAGGATTCCAAAATCGGAACTTCAAGAAGGTTATTCGACAGAATCGAACAAGTAAGATTCGATTCGAACAAGAGTCAAATATTTCTGTCAGAATTGCAGAGTTCAGAGAGGTAGAGTCAAATATTTCTGTCAGAATTGCAGAGTTCAGAGACTCTGTCAGAGTCTCTAGATTCTGTCAGAGTCTCTGACAGATGAAGAGGAGTTCTTGCGCATCTGTTCTGATTGATAACCTGATTTTTTTTTTTTCTTTGGTGTACTGTATTGTACTGCTCTTATCGTCGACTTTGATTTTGAAAAAACTTAAAAGGAAGTTTGTTTGAATCCAGATTGCTGTTTGCGATTGAAGTTCAAATCCAGATTGCTGTTTGCGATTGAAGTTCAAATCCAGATTGCTGTTTGCGATTTTAGTTTTGCGTTTCTTGAGATCAGATGTGCATTTGAAATATTTGCGTGGTGTTGTGCGTATAATTCGAATTGATCCGGGTTACAGATTGGCAGGCTGCAGCCTTTAAGTGCTGGATTTTTTTTATTCCTCATGGTTCCATCGACTCATTTCTGGAGAGATCAGCTGAGATTCAGTGGTGCCAGGAGACTGCTTCATTTTCATCATATGGTGACCGTAAATTCGATTCTTACAGCGGGAATATTCTGACGGCGGTACTGCTACCTTGAAAGATTCTTGAAACGTGACTCCACTGATTGAGAACGTGAATCGACTCATTGAAAGACTCATTCAAAGATTCTTCGAAGTTACACGTGTTGCCATCCAAGGATGCCGTCGGCAAGGAAGACTGGCGCACAGAATGGCGTAAAGGTGCGGAAGTCGTCTCCTGTAGACAAGAAAAAAGCGAGCTCCACCAGCAAGATGTCGGCAATTGCTGACGACAAGAAGGCAAATTGCAGCAGCAAAAAATCAAGTGCAGATGGCAAGAGTGCGGATGGCAGCAGCAAAAAATCAAGTGCAGACGACAAGAAGGCGAATGGCAGCAGCAAAAAACAAAGTACGGACAACAAGAAGGCGAATGGCAGCAGCAAAAAACCAAGTGCAGAGGGCCAAAAAAAAGGCGACACCGGGAAGAAATCGACACAAAGTGACACAAAGACTGTAAGACGCATCGATGCTAAGAAGCCCAGGCCCAAAGACGGCATCGATGCTCAGAAGCCCAGCCCCAAAGACGGCATCGATGCTAAGAAGTCCAGCCCCAAAGACAACAAGAATGCAAATCAAAGAAATCCAACCAAAGAAAGCCCTACTGCAAAAAAAGAGACGAAAAACAGTGGGAAGAAGCCAAAAAAGGAGAATGGGAGTACGGCCACGGAAGCAAAAAAGTTCCACGAGAATGGTGGTAGTCAAAGCTCCACGAATTGTGTTGACCAAAAAAAAGAGAGCAGCAAGAAGTCCCAATGTGTTGACCAAAAAAAAGAAATTTGGAATGACAACAACAAGACAAAAAAGGTAGCCACCAGTGACAAAAAGAAAGGCACAGCCAGTGACAAAAAAGGTAGAATCGCAACCGACTCTACCAGTTCGAAAAAAATTGCCACAAAGACTGGAAAGGCTGCTGATTTGAAGACAAGCGCAAAAGACAACGCAAAGACTGGAAAGGCTGCTGATTTGAAGACAAGCGCAAAAGGCAAGGAAGCTTCTTCGAAGAAGGGAAAGACGACTTCAAGGACCAAGGAGCGAGGAAAGGAGATGAAGACAACTGGGACCAAGGAGCGAGAAGAGGAGATGAAGACAACTGGGACCAAGGAGCATGGAGAGGAGATGAAGACAACTGGGACCAACACAGAAGCTTCGGAGAACGCGCCTGCGGTCTCGAAAAGTAAGGCGCAAACGAAAAGCGTTTCAAATTTAACTGACGTATTTTCGTCGAAGAGAGCAAGAAGCGACGGCTCATCAAGCAAAGCAACGAACGCAAAGCGGCTCAAGAAAGAAAATGCGAGGACGCCGACAGATGAAAAGATGGCTGATGTAGATTCGAACGTGGATCTTGAAAGGATGGCTGAGAAAAGACACTCGAAAGATGACAGTGTGGAAAAAAGGTCTTTTGGCTCGACGATCGCATTATCCAGGTCGAGAAAGGTGTTGTCCAGGTCACCCACGAGCACAATTAGTATTGGTGACACAATTAGTATTGGTGAAAAGAACTCCACAAGCTACTCCACAAGCAATGGCGAAAAGAACAGTCAAGGGAACGGGGATGTCACGGTGAAAGAAGATGATCTGCCAAAACCAAACTCCAAGTCTATCACGGTGAACGAAGATGATCTGCCAAAACCAAACTCCAAGATCAGATGCGACTCCTTCGATGATTCGGAGTATTCGGGTGTGACGCTGCGAGAAGACGCCTCCGACGCAGAAGACGAGTCTGAAGAGCAATTAATATGTGACGAGTCTGAAACTTTTTCGAGTGATACCGATAGCGATGTCACAGTTCAGAGTTATGTCTCTAATATTGACGAGCAAGTTGGAATCGATAATAGTGATGGCGTCGGTTCTGATGGTTCCGCTGTCCCAGAAAAAAAAATCCACAATGTCCACAATTTAGCTAGAGAGTCAGAGAACAGGTCTTCAAGACCGCTTTTTTCTGACAACGATGGATCCTCGTCCGAGTCTGAAGATGGGAGCGAGTCAGAAGACGAGAGCCAGATTTTTTCTGAAGAGGAAAAGAGCCAGTTGTTTACAAGCAGCAACAATAACAAAGACACTCATTCATTCGACAGCATTTCATTTGACAAGTCTCTGCGTAGTACCTTAAAGTCTCTGCACGATGATGGAAAAACTCCAGACGATAGTCTATCGGATAGAGTCGGAAAAACTCCAGAAGACGACTGGAAACATGAAGAAAAGAGTAGACAGCAGCTCTTCTCGGACGATGAAAAAAGTAAACAGCAGCTCTTCTCGGATGAATCTGACTCGGATGCATCTGATCAAAAACACGACGATTTTTGTCACAGATCAAAAACTACACGACGTCTATCATCAATGATGTTCAACCTGCAAAAAAACGACGTTATCATCAATGATGGGGAGAGCAATGTTGTTATCATCAGCGATAGTGATCACGTCGGTCGAGTCGAGCACCATCTCCAGCGACAAGTGAATGTGGAACACAGTCGCGTCGAGCACCATCTCCAGCGACAAGGCAATGTGGAATCCGAAGAACAGTGCTTGGATGATTCCAGAACAAACCAAAAGTCTGAACTACAGCAAAAGTCTGAACTGCAGCAAAAGTCTTCGGGC
>Ga0099797_100135_pt1 | contig 47134 bp, 37 predicted proteins | sample Uncmet_Sort48C_1_FD_89871 | JGI IMG/M metagenome (GOLD analysis project Ga0099797, IMG submission 89871) | Marine eukaryotic communities from CALCOFI LINE 67, Pacific Ocean - C012_Sort48C_1 | ecosystem: Environmental > Aquatic > Marine > Oceanic | place: Pacific Ocean: Monterey Bay | collected...
ACCGACGCTTTCTGCCCCATCATCGTTGAGGGAATGGATGAACATGTCGCGGGTAAAAGTGGATTCTATAACGCCAGAAGCGATCCCATCGTCGAATTGATACCCTTCACTTCTGGTATCGGACATGTTAGGGTCGGCAGCACGGATCGACGACGTTATCTGCGGTGAATTCTGCGCCTGCGTCATGCCGGATTGGATGATAGGTCCTGTGATTCCGGATTGCAGATTCGCCGGTGTGATTCCGGAATTGATGATGGTATGGCTATTACCGATGCCAGAGTGCTGAGACAATGTCCCACCACCACCGGCGGACAATGTGGACGAAAGCGGTCCGCTTTGCGGACAATTATAGATCACAGACACGTTGTTATTTTTCGGGGACGAATGTCTTTTCTCACTTTTTTCACCACCAAATGTCTTGTCTCCCATCGAGCTCGGCGCATTGCTTGAACTTGTCGTGGCGTTGATCGCAATCGCGTCTCCGGGGGGCATTTTTATCCCTGAATACCGTGTTGCAGACCCGCCGGAAAATGACAACGGCGCTTTATCGCGCGAGGTTCGGTTTTGCTCAATTGAGTATTTATCTATTTTGTCAGCATTCACACCAGTCTGAGTGTTATTCTGTCCATCAGACTGTTTCGAATTCTCGGCGAGGTTTTTCAATGTTTCTTGTGGCTCGAATTTATGTTTCTCGATGTTCTTGTGGCTCGAATTTATGTTGCCATGCTTCAAGATCTGGGGTATTACCGGACTGCTCTGGCGTAACACCGGCGGCGTGCTGGTCGGACTGGTACCCCGCGAGAGAGTCATGGGGCTCACCATTGGCGAAGTGGACGTGTTTATCAAACTTGCCATCGGGGATACACTCAGAAGATTGGTAGACACTGCTGGGTTGTTGTTACTCATTGCTGGCGAGTTTTGCAAGGAATTATTTCCACCCGCTGAGCTGCCCTTTTCCACTTCGGGAATAGTCGCTGGAATCGTGGCAGCGATGTTTTGGGATGCAAAAGCGGATGATCTTGGATTTGTTGATAAAACCGCTCCTCCGTTTTGGGATGCAAAAGCTCCAGCCTTTGAAGAGTAAGAGTCTGTTGATAAAACGGTGGTTACTCCCGGTCCTCCTGCACCCGAATTAGTACGGTGAGTACTCAGGTGACTAGTTGAAAGGTTATTGCCAAGGGAAGATGGTAGTCCTCCTGCAGAATTCATTTTCTCACCACAGCCAAGAGAATTGGTCGCCGCCCCAAGAGAATTCGTCGAAGAAAGAGATTTCTCAGGAATGGTGTTGCTGCTTGCGGCCGGGCTCAACGTTATCGGCGAGATTGCGGGAGAGATTGCGTTCACTGATGTAGACCGGATTTCCTGGACTGGAGATGTTGATTTCGTTATGTCATGAAATATTACATTGTCCAGCGATGTTTTAATACTCTGTCCCCCAATATTGAAATTAGGGGGCGGAAACACGCCCATTGGTGCCATGGTTCGATTCTCCTGTTGCTGTTGGGTTTTCTTCACCAGATCTGCAGCCGTTTTGATCGAGTTCACGTTATTGGAGGCATTCGTGTTGATGGACGTGTTATTGCTGTTCGTCGGGAAAGTATCTCGGTTGGCACTCACAATTGTGCTGTTGACAGTGCTCATGTTGGCGCCTCCGATCGTTCCCGAATTCATGCTTGTCGCGGTATTACCGTTGTTCGCCAGATTCAACGTCATTTGTTGTTGTTGTGCTATTGTGCCATTTGTCATAGTATTCACGGCACTATTAGTATTCAAATGATTCTGATGATTGTGCAAAAGCGTGGCAGCATGATTAATCGGACCTGCTGAAACAGAAGACACTCCTCCTGCCAAACCGGACCCTGCCAAGCCGGACGCAGCAATGTTTGCTTGGGCTGAAGCCGTCAATGAGCCACTGGGAATAACGCTGCCTACTGTTTGTGTGGTTGCCCTGCCAGGGCTCACTGTTGAGCCCAATGTCATCTGGGACCCAGGAAGCGAGAGGGATGTGGTTTTCTGCGTGGACAAGGACTCCATTTGGTCTATGTTGTCGACGAGAAGTCCCCGTGAAGTGGATGACTCCAGGCCGCCTCCGCGAGAATCCAGCCCCCCGCGTGCAGTTGATGACATTGTGCCGGAAAAATGCGAAGCGCGCCCTGGTGATTCCATTCGTCGGGTAGTAGCGTTGGAAGCGTCATCGAACAGTAACGGTTGCGTCTGCAGGTGGGTTAGCTCAAGTTGTGGTGGCATAGTTCCCAAATTCGAAGCGGATGTGCCCAAGACTGCGCCATTGTTCGAAGTGTTGATACTAATGGAAGCCTTCAAGACTTCTTCCTTGTTGGGCCCACCTTCAAGACTGACTTCTTCCTTATCATTTTCCGCTGTCCGACTCTCACTTCGCGAGGATTTCTCAGCATTTTCTTTCGATGGTTGGGGAGAGCTTGTCGCTTCTTCATCCACTTGGGGCAAAGGCGTGGAACACTGTGCTAAGGAGGAGCACTGTTGTTGAGCCTTCGCAGAAGGACTGAATGAGTCTTGAGCCTCCGCAGAACTTGAACTGAATGAGTCTTGAGCCTCCGCAGAACTTGCACTGGATGAGTCGACAACTTCTGAAGTTGAAGTTACTTCTGCACTCAAGGCTTTCTTCTGTGTCAAATTTTCAGTAGTGACAGTCGTCAAATTTTCAGTACTCGAGCATGAGCCACTGTTCGAACTCTTCAGAACTCCGCTCAGAACTCCGCTCTTCGGACTCTTTAGAATCCCACGACTACAGGACTTTAGAATTCCTACTGCGTGAAGTTGAGAAACCTCTCCGCCAACTTGCTTTGATGAACTTGCCAAGTCTGTTTTTTCGGTTTTTTCTTGACTGGAAATTCCACCCGGTGTACACCCGTGACTCTCCCCCTTGCTACTAACATTACCACAAGTTGAACTTTCTGGACTTGACTCATCAGTATTCTTGTGCAACATCATGACACAAGAGGAGGAATTCGAACGAGAGTTGGTATTTATACCAGAAATCGCGCTGGTTTCTGCTCCAGCAATGGTTTCCGCAACTACTCCTGTTACCATCTCATTTTCTGTGTCCAGACTTATTTCATTGGATTCTGGCATACTTATTTCATTGGAAATACTGATATCATCAGACACGTCTTCTTTCTTGACATTTTCATCAGACACTTCTTTCTTAGACTTTTCAGAAGTAACTTCATTGACATCAGATGCGAGGAGACTTCCACCTCCCGCTTCTTCCACAGCAATTTTATTTCTGGCTTCTTCCAAAGCGTGTTTTATTTGTAGAACCGGAGGAGTGTCGCTGGTTTCTTTCGTCCAAATGGAATCGGGCATGGTGGGCTCTTTCAGCGATATTAAACTCCCTTTATTATTCCCACCTCCTCCAGACGCGTAGATTTCGCTGTGAAACGAGAACGCGGAGTCTTTCGATTGAAAATCTGCTGCGTGGTTATGTCCAACAATGTCGGATCTGTTATTTCCAACAATGTCTCTGCCACTGGAATTATTGTCGGATCTGGAATTATTGGTATTAGACTCTGACTTTTCTCTAGCGGTATTAACTGTATCCGGGAAAGCGGGAGTGAAACTTTTATCGAGAGTATGGGACGGGCCGTTAAGGTGACCAAATAGAAGTCTCTGTTGGCCTGAATCCAGACTGATGATTCCAGATTCTTGTTGCTTTTCCAACTCAGCAAACTTTTCAGAGGCGATAATTGCAACAGATTGCTGTCCATTTAGTTGGTGCAATGATGTGCTTCCAGGGGCTCCATTCAATAAATTCTGTTTCAAAGAGCTGCGAAGCGTGTTTTGTGGCTTCCTGTTTGGTGAGTCAAGCTTGTTTTCCACCTCTGGTGCATTTTTACCTGTAATAGTGCGACTTCTGCTGTCTACACCCTCTCCAGACTCTTGCTGTTGCTTTGCCGCAGTAACTGTCGCTGTTGCCGCCGTAACTGTCGCTGTTGTCGCCGTAACTGTTGTGATATTAATGGGGCCAGATTCCGTGTTGGTGGGCCCTGATTCTGTATTGGTGGGCCCTGATTCTGCGGTTGTATCCTTGGGTCCAGATTCTGGTATTATAATATCCTGGTCAGCCTTCGACTCTCCATCAGCTTCTTGCTGTTCAACTTGCTGCGCAACTTGTGAGTTTACGTTCGAGAGTCCCTTCTCCCCTCCCTCTTCGACGTTCGAGAGTCCCTTCTCCCCTCCCTCTTCGACGTTCGAGAGTCCCTTCTCCCCTCCTTCGAAATCCTTCTCCCCTTCTTCTCCTCTTTCCTTAATAAACTGACTCGCTTCCTTTTCTTCGGTTTCCGAGCCGGCGTTTGTCTTTTCTCCACGAGACATGATTCGGATGTTCTGAAAAAATGACAATCAAAATGACAACGATGACAGATCAGAATGCCAGAATGGGGCTTGAATCGAATGAAAAGACTGGATTCAGCTGTGAGAATAATTATACTCATGCAAAATTATATTCAAACGCTTAGAAATGAGTCTGAAAGTTGAAACGGGGACACTGAATGGTCAAATTCTTAAACAGGGGAAAATTATATGTGCTTAGGAACCTCAGGCTAGCTAGACTCGGGCCTAGCTCGGGTAAAGGGGACACAAGTTTTTGTAACTCTTGGAGTTAGAAAAGTACAACTTGTTTTTGAGCTAACACAAGGATAGGATTCCCCTCTCAAGTTCTCAATAAAGATTGGGGACTCAGTATTTATCACGAGTGGACTCAGGTACGTATTTATCATCAACTCGTCGATAATCAGACATGCAATTATGTCAAATTCCAAACTTTGTCAAATAATTTCCGAGTTTGTGCTTAGCATTATAGTAACGTTATCCTTCATTCTTTCACTCACTCATTCAAGCTTAGTTATCATTCATTCATTCAAGTCAATATAATGATCACTCAGTTATTGCTCACACTCAATGTCAAAAAACTATTGATGTCAATTATATGAGACTACTAACACCAAATACAATCAATGGACTTTACCTTCGGGTAAAATCAAGTTCATCAATCAAACTATTGATGAAACTTCTTAAACAAGGATTTCGTCCACGGTCAATGAAACTCTGCCAATGAGGTTTTGAGAGTCATCAACTAATAAGCCTGCAGAAATTCAAATTTGAAATCATTTCAAGTTTCATCATGATGAGTCAATTTGCATTGGAAATGCTGAGATTCAATTTGCATTGGAAATTATAATGGTGAGAGACTCAATTTGCATTGGAAATCATAATGGTGAGAGACTCAATTTGCATTGGAAATCATAATGGTGAGAGACTCAATTTTGATTTTGTCTCGATTGGAAGAGGCCAAACTAAAAGTTAGTTGGAGAAAGGATTTTCATCAGGAAGATGGGAAGCGTTTTTTTCGGAAAGTGTTTTTTTCGGAAAGTGTTTTGTCTAAGCATTTAGATCTCGCGACCGCACCAATATATTTTTGACCTTGCGCCGTAAATTATTAAGTTATTGTGCCTTGCGCCGTAAATTATTAAGTTGTTATGTCAAGAGGAATCACTGCAACCCAAATTCAATTATGCCGCTGCGAAAATCTAAACTGTACAGTAACTCAATGACAATCCTTGCTGCCCGAAGATGACAATCCGAAAATTTGAATGACAAGTTGCAAATTAGGCCTGAAGATGTAGCTCGTCCAGGCTAGGCTATGTCATAACTTATATAATTTGACACAATCAAAATCTGAAAATCATCGCGCCGGTCGCTCCAGAAAATAATAATTTCCAGCTGATGAATATGATTTAATGATTATCGCTCCGCACGACTGAAATACTACGACTGACTCACAATGATGACCTACTGCGAATAGGTATGAGATATACACCTCCGCACGAATAAAAATCCAAAGATAATGAAGCCCCAAACTCCAGATAATCAACATCCAAAACAATGTTTCAAAAAAAACATCTTCAAAAAAAAATAACTGAGAACACGCAGCTATCAAGACTTGAAAACTGCAGATCAGGTTCCGAATCTGTTCTCAATCAATTAATCAATCAATCAATTTTTTGTTCTGATATTGTTGAAAGAAACGCAAAATCAGGGCCTTTTTGATTCAAGAAACACAAAACCATACGCCTTGACAATCGATTCATCGTCAGAACTAAGTGGAATGCATTTATCTACCAAGACATTGGCAATGTCTGACATTGCAGGCTCTTAGAGCCTTTACACTCTTTTTCAGGCTCTCTGAGTTACAGCAGGTCAAACTTTAAAGGTATATGTTAAAGGCACTAGCCGCATCAACGCATTCATTGCGGTCAAGCAATACTTTAAAGGTAGCCGCATGATATCAGGGCATTCATGATTGCATGGCAGACAGGCAGACAATGCTTCATGTCAAGGTAGACTTTCCGATCAGCAACTTTTTAGCAGCCAATAGCTGATTGAACTGCGCTGAATCCGCTTCTGAGCCTTCGCTCAGAAGCAATAACAGATAATATTTTTAAACCTTTGCAGAGCTGAACTCATGAGTCAATATCAATAATATTGACTTCACTTGCTAACTCGAGTCATTTTCGCAGGCCTTTTCTTTCAGAATTAGAGAAACAATTATAATAGATCTGACTATACGACGTTGCTATGTGACTCTGTAATGTTGGTACAGTTGTGTAGTGCTGCATGCAATACATTGGCATTTTGTACAGTAGTGCATCATACGGCGATCTGTATTCTATGATGGAACGGATAATATTCTTTGAAAGATTTCTATAATAATTCGGATCATAACGGTTCAGGGATGTTTTTTCTATTCCTCTTCAATTTCTTTTTTGTTCTTTCTATACTTCTTCTTCTATACTCTATTTTTCTTTCTGAATACGTACGGTTTTTTTTTTTTTGAAACGACTTTTTTGAAACACTTGAAGAATCATCAAACTTCTCAATTAATTTTTAATCCCGGTCATTAATTAGATTCTCAAGCGAGTCCAATTGTCTGACACTGGAGCCTATGTAACACTGATAGCATTGGCTTCACCTAATGAATGACGCATAATGATGCCGCTGTAATTATGAACGTATTTACAGACGATTCGTCTTAAGTTTACAGCCGATTTACAATCTCTTTACAGACGATTTACTAGTATGAAGTCCATAGTCATGAAATTAATGGCATACTGCGCTCAAGTTGACAAAGTTCAAACTGAGACTCAGTGGTTAACTTCCTAGATCACGTCATGAGTCATGAGTCATTGAATGCTGAAGAGCTCAAAACTAGATCACGTCATGAGTCATTGAATGCTGAAGAGCTCAAAACTAACGGCCTGCAATAGGAAGACCTGTTTGTGAAAATTCAAAGCTGTTACTGTAATCTAATCGGATCCCTTGGAGTTTAAGTTTACGTGTATGGTGTTTTGGAAATCATTGCCAACAACGTTGGTCGTGAGTTTGGTAGAGTTCTGAGTTTTCTCAGTTAAATCTCATCACAAAACTTTGGTAATTTTTTTAGTTATTCAATTTAGTTGGTCAATCAAATTTTGAATCAAGCCTAAGGCCCCTCCACAAGGTGGCAGAGGCTTTTGATCATTGCGGCTGACAAAATTTTGGTTCTAAACTCATAGAATCTTTTTTGAATTCAAAAGCCTACTCTTCTTAAACAATATAGTATATCAGTATCAGTATCAGTATTGTGGACGCCAGCCCATGGCCTCTATTCAGGGTGGAGTCCCGAAACGGGGGGCCCTATGTCATCGCAGGGCACCAGACAGATGGTTTGCCCGTTCGACCGTCTCCGCAAGGTCTAGGAGGCCGATGATACCCACCCACAGAAACAGGCGTTCTTCCGTAGGATTTGAGTCTGACACCTAGGCACGGCCTCGAAACGAGGCTTCGACGGCTCGGGTGAGACTGATGCTGACTGGAGGCGAAAGGCGTACTAGGAGCAGATGTAGACGACAGCTGCCCAAAGGCAGCTCACACGTTACGCAGGAGCCATACACTGAAGTGCTAAGCCGGGGGGGACAGAAATTAGCCCCCCTAACATCCAGTGCCGCAATTTCCGCATATCCTCGGGGACGTCATCACCCCCATCCGCCAGACGCTTCCTGCCCGCATCGGGCATAATGTCCTGCCCTCAAGTCTGCCACAGAGGTCGCCGGTCTTCCATGATATGAAATCACGGTGGCTCCCGCCACGAAGACACTCAGGACGCCCAGCGCTAACCCCCCGTCACCTCCGGGGGGCGCTTATAACTCAACATTCCATCCCGCTCGGCCGCTGCTGTTGCGTAGCTTTGGTGGGTGCGTCTTAGGTGTGCACGTTCAGCTTCCGGTTGAGACTGCATACGTACTGCGCGCGTTGCCATGTCGGGTAGAGAGATCTATGTCGCTGCAAGATGAAGACGTTGTCAAAGTTCGCACCTGAGAAGACTTAAAATCAGAAGAGAAAAAATGCAAAATAGAGTGATAATGAGCTGCACGCAAAACAGAGAAATAAAGATACTCTTGTGGAGAAAATCTGGAGAGTGAGTACACGAATAGAAGACGCACTAAGAAGAGACGATACAAGAAGACATGAGGTATGCACGAGAGAGAGTTAATTTAGACAGGTCAAAAACTATTGGTGTATAATGCAAAGGGGACCAGGCGAACACTCAAACTAAAGAAGTAAAGAAAAGGGTGGTCCAAAAAAGCTGTTATGCGCCTCCTGCACATGGGTCCTCCCAGCTGTACCTTGCGGGTGCGGCGGTGCTGCTGCTGCGTGCCAGGTCACCTCTCCAGCGAGGTCGCCAGGGTCCTTTAGGCGAGGAGGAGCCCCCTCCTGACGGGTCACAACACGGGCGCCAAGCCCCTATTAGTGACTCTGATCGTAACGTGATCAGCATCGTCCCCTTTTTCTTCCCCGAACACACAAAAGCTGGGAAGTCTGGACACAGAAATTTGGTCCGGTAACCAGGAAATTTTTGTCTTCGCCTCCTGGGGCACAATATAGTATATCATTCTTTGTTAATGTTTTCATCTGAGATATTGTTATTTAAAAGTTAAGGAGTTCCGAAACCTGTCAGTGAGAGTTCCGAAAGTCACTGACTGTCAGTGACTTGTTCTTGGAATGTCCTTACTAGTGGGATTCTTTCTGTGAATGCGAACACAGTTGCAAAGATCACTATTTTGTTTTTTGCATTTTTTTGAATTTTTTTGAATACTAATAGTTTGTCATCACGATAGGAATCATTGACATGGCAGTTTTTTGTTCCACTGAAGCAGTTTTTTCCAGTCAGAAGAATGCTATATTGTGAACTGCTTCGTGGCGTGTGTGCTCGTTTTCAGAGCGGTTCTCTGCTACATTAGGGCTAGTAGATAGAAGTCTATTCCTCTGACAGGAAAAAATAGTCATTGGAAAAAGTAGATTGCTATTTTGAAATGGCTGGAGAATAGATTTCTATTTTCCCATTTTCCAACGATTGGAACTTCTATTGCCCCACTACTTCAAGCCACTAAATTTATGTCCTCTGATTGGGAGTGCCAATGGGAGAACCAGAAACAAAATGTGAGACTGTGCAACTCGCCAAACAGTTGACCTTTTCTCCAGTCTCTTGGCCTTCTCTTGACAAATATCCTTGCCAGGATATTTGTCAAGCTAAGACTTTTTTTGGTTTTTTTTGTGGTTTTTGCTGTCCTGATCTAAGGGCTTTTTTGGTTTTTTTGGTTTTTTGGTTTTTTTTGGTTTTTTTTTTTGTTTTTTTTGCGTTATAGCGCACGAAATACCTTGGGGATTATTGCCTTTTAGCGATACACACAGCTCCGAGGTAGATGATAACTGTCTTTGCTCCGAGGTGATCTTGTCTGCCACCGAATCGTCAATCTCATCCTCTGCAATATCCTCTGCAAAATCCGCTTTTAAATCGGTTTCCTGAGTCTGCACATCTTCAGTGACCCGACACGGAAGCATTTGATTTTGATCAATGATTCCATTTTTCACAACACAAAAACGAGTCACATGAATCACATTATCAGAATCTGAAATTTCAGAATGATTAGTAGAATCAGTGTACTCATATGAATCCAAATTTTCAGAATTCAAATTGCCCTGCTCAGTCTGACTCAGAGTCTGACTCTTAGTCACGCCGAAAACATCAACACCCTGAATCAGATCCAATGTGACCCCTTTTAGTATCACAAAATTTAGCAGAACCCTTTTAGTATTTCCGGGTCCTTTCAAACTGGACAGCTGAAGACCCATCTTTTTTAACTTTTGTCGTAAGTTAAACTTACGACAAAAACAACTGTGCTCAGCACAGTGTGCTGAAGGCTGGATGTACGTAGTACTGTTCGTAGTACTGTACGTAATACTGTATGTAGTACTGTACGTAGTACTGTATGTAGTACTGTACGTAAACGTAGTTTAGAGTTTTAGACTAGTTACGTAGCAGGAGTCTGGAGGTTGCCCTGGTTGGCACTTTCTCAATAGTCCGGCGCAATATGTATCAGATCGATTCTTTAGTAGCCTGCGATCAGTCTAGACAAACCAAAATAGTCTGTCTTAACTTTTTAAAAAGCTGAAGCTGCTGGCTTAATACTGCTGCCTACGAGGCAGGCTCGTAATAAGATAGTTTTAAATTTTCTGGAGTATAGACTTACGGTAGGCCTTTTTTTTTTTTTAATCCTGAATATATGAGAGAGACAGGAATCTACGGTAGGCCTTACGCCTTAAACCTTACTCACGACTACGCCTAAGCTTATTGAATAACCAGAACAGGCGCGCCCGGTGGGCGCGCCCCGAGGCCGGTCCTTTTTTTACGGCGGTGATATGATATATCATACGGCGACGGTCGCGCCAGGGCCGCAGCGTGGCCGTCACTTGGTCCGGTGGAATGGCTGACGGAGTCGATACATATACGAGGGGCTCGCCATCGATGACGAGTTTTGATCTAGATTCGTCCGCCATGGTAGACGACAAATCATTGGGGGATCTCTGCGAATATTTTCGGGGCGCGTGACAATCGTCGCCATATTTGGACAGATGATATCTGGGGCGTAGCTGCGAAACTTAGGGGTCGAAATTGGGAAAATTTGCGGCAAAAAGGGCCAGGCTTCCGATGTTAATTTAATCGTGCAGCTTCGAAGAGGTCAAGTCGGAATCTATGGCGCGCGAGAAATGCCATGAAAAGCGCCGTCGCGGTGATGTTCTAAAATGTGGAAAGTTGACGACTTTATGGCAAAACTTGAAACACGAATCGCAACATCAATCGGGAAAACCTAAGGACCAGCGAACGCCCACAGCTGAGCGGCACGCGGAATCATGGGCAACCACGCAACTTATATAGTCGCTCGAATACATGACACAAGACGCGCAGACTGAAACCCCAATACGGAACGCCGCGAACGTAGAGCCACTGCTGCCATTCCGCAAACGTCGAGCCACTACATTCCGGAGACGTGGGGACATGATCGCGATCGATTGTCACTTCGTTCGTTGGTCTTCGGGCTCGTTGGAGGACCTTCCAGGCCTGGCCCACAAGAGTCCGAGCCTGGAGCCCCCGGGATGATTATGTTGAGACTCCGAGCGGCGAGTCCGCGTCGACACAGTCGAGGCCTAGACATGGTACACCATTGCCGAAAGCAATGACTCCCGACCGTTCATCGTTCGACTCTGAGGCGAGCCGCGCGGCACGAATCAGATGGGCGGCATCCGAGTCGTCGTCTCTCATCCGATGCTGTATGATTTTCGTACGGTTTGGAATTGATCCCGGGAGCTTCCAGACGTTACGGCTGGCCACATCCACGGGCGCCGTTAGACTCGAACGATCTCGGCCGGGCGGTGTGACGGTTAGTATACCGCAACCCGGAACGTCACCGCTGCAGCTGCCAGGCCCAAACGAATCACGAGAGAACCCGAATTATAATACGATTTGAATCCGGCCGCCGATTCGGATCGGCCCGACGTCGCAGAAATTTCGCGGGCGAGGGTACCGTCTCCACGGACTGCGACCGTCGGACCCGATTCGATTCCGAGATATACGAGCCGACGAATCCGGCAGAAGTAATTATTTGCCAGTGAAAAAAAGCAGCGCCAACGCAAAGAATCGCGCGCAATTTCTAGCGCTGTTTCGTGATCGGGATCGTCTCGAATCTTTTGCGCAAAAGATAAACTTTAAAGAGAGAGTGGGAAACAAATACGGCATACCGTACGCGGGAAAATTCGTCGCAGGTATTAGACGGGTATGGGTGTATCGACGACGTTGTTGATGTTGGATAGCCCGACAATTTTCGACGGCTGGGACAAATTTCGCGATGATGACCATCCACGCGAAAACGCCGTCGGCCAAATTGTCGACGAAGCGGGATCGTCACTTCGAGAATCTGATCCGCGAGGTCTTATCTGTGCCAGCTTATCGCCAGACTTCGTATGCATATCGTATGACTTGCAAAAACGGGCGGGATCTGAGCCTAGAAAGAGGGTCGCCATGCCGAATATTATCGCCCATACCCGACGACGACTCAGACCGCACACACCACGACACCAGGTTACCAACACGGATCGTGACAATTTGAGCGGAGCGGAATACGAGACGCTGTATACGCCGCGGTATGCCAGCGCGACGCTCGAAGTTCGGCATGCGTGTCACGACAAGGAGTCGGACGGCCGCTCGGACCCGGCCCGAGACGACTCGACTCTCGAACTCAACGAGGCGAACATTGGGGAGCGAAACAATCGCGGCACTGTGTTTTCTGCTGTATTTTGGTCGTGATCATGAAGATACAGCCAGAATCTCGCAGGGCCAAACGAAGAGAATAGCAATGACAACAGCGGCCCGCCGTTTCAGTTGCAAAATGCTCACTAGTGAAATCACTAGTAACGTTCTGCCTCGAGATGGTAACTTTACTAGTAACGCTACTAGTGCCATGCGTTCTTCTTCCATTTTTGCTAGTCATTTTACTAGTGCGCCCCAAGGTTTTCCCACTAGTGTTCACACTAGTAACAGAAGCGCGGCCCGTCTTTCTACTAGTGGACTTCACTAGTGGTAGGCATGGGCTTTCGCTCCTACATTTTCCATTTTTCGCGGTATTTAGGAAATTAATAGAATAGTGATAGTATTCTTAGTATTCAGCTTCCGGTCCAATTTGGTTTCGAAAGTTATTGGCTTCGCAGAATCCGATTGAGAGAGAGAGACTGAGTACTAACAAGTTACTTTTAAATTCAAAAAATTTGCCAAGATTTAAATTAGGTTCCAAGATTTTGTACAGATTTTTGAATTAGTATATATATATAATTCGCTTTAAATTCTCTGCAGAATCAGTGAAAATTCTTTGAACCATAATCATATTCTTCGGAATCTTCTTCAGGTTTCGTCCGTCACTACCACGCACTCGCTGCTCCGATTGATTAAGAATTACCATCATTGCAACAACTCGCTGCTCCGATTGATTAATAGTTACCATCATTGCAACAACTCGCTGCTCCGATTGATTAATAGTTACCATCATTGCAACAACTCGCTGCTCCGATTGATTAATAGTTACCATCATTGCAACAACTCGCTGCTCCGATTGATTAATAGTTACCATCATTGCAACAACTCGCTGCTCCGATTGATTAATAATTGCCATCATTGCAACAAAATTTCGCTGCGGCTGCCGCAATGAATCATTCAACAAAAAAACGGGCACTACAGAACTTCTTTCATTTAATCCCACGAGAAATTAACATTGGCACAGGAACGAGAAATTAACATTGACAATCAACAATGATCTTCGCAATTAACACTGATCTTAGCAGAAAAAGCCTCAACTCGAGGCCCTCAAGCTCTCTGCAGCCGTTCACAATTGAATTCCAAAAACCGCTAACATGACGCAAAATAATACTTGCTATATTAATAATAGTTCATATGTGAATTGATGCCCTCGATTGAATTCACTGTCGACTGTATAGTATAATACCGGCCTGGCCGGGCACTCCTCGCTTCGCTCGTCGTGTCTTCGCTTCAGATCAAAGGGTTTTCCCCTTTTCTTCGAAATTCAAGGAAAAAAAATTAAAAAAAATATTTTATGCAGCTTTTACAATGCGCCAAAGAGTCAAACACTTCCCATAAATAAAACGTCACGCCCCTTACCAGCATCATCCTCCGCGCCCCATTCACTCTGCGCACCCGCAACACGGGTATACAATGTAGCTTAATAATGTTTTCTCTGCAATTATGGCAGTCATGGTGTTAATGTCTTTATGCGCACAATACTGCCGCAGAAACGCTCACCAAATTAACACTGGTGCCTATCATTTGTGGAGAACACTACACAGAGTCATATTATGGAAAAGACTAACAAAACGCCGGAAAAGACGCTGAATTTCACCAAATCAAAATTGTCGTAATATGTGGTCCATGAACTGTGGCGACTGTGTGTGATGTTGTTCTTGAATCAGACCAAAACGCAAGAAGGCTGCATCGAAATCTTCCAGCCAAGAGGACAACTACACCGAATGAAAACACAATGAGAAAACCATAAAGAAGAGACTGAAAGCAATTAATCACATAAAAGACATGTTTTCGATTGGATACCTTGACAACACGATGAAGATAGTCAGACAGAGAAAATCGGATCAATCAATAGTCACAGGAAAAACGCACACAATACGTCATATCACACACACCACAACGTCACCCAGCATTCATGGAAATCACTCAAAAATTGAAGAAGAACGAGAGCTTCTTCTGTGGCTTTTTCTTCTTGTGATCGTCTTCATCAAAGACGATTCCCATGGCTTTCTTCTTCTCACCCTTTCCGCTCTTCTTGGATTCTTTCTGTTTCGATTCAGACGAAGAAGACTTCGAGTTGCTTGATGATGATGCCTCTGATTTGTCATTATTGTTTTTCTTCTTTTTATCGGCGGAATCGCTCTCCTCACCATCGCATGTAGATTCGTAGTCATCGTCGCCATCAGTGTCTGACTCCAGGATAATCACCTCTTTGCCTTTACCAGGCGGCTTTCCATTAGACTTTGCGCCCTTCTTCTTGGTGATCTCCACAACAAAATCGTATTCATCCAACGCCTCAATGAGAGACGCTTTTGTGCTGTTTTTCACATCACTACCGAGACGGTTGTATGCATCTTCCAGTCTAGCTCTCGGCAAATCCGCCGCGTTAATACGAAACTTGGTATAGGAAAGCAGCGGCATCAGGAAAGAGACCAGGAAGAAAAATACTCTCATAAACACGAGTAAGATTGACAAACGTCAGGTTCACTCGTCCTGTCACAGCGCAGTCACAGGCTGCAATTTCGCCACAAGTTTCAGTCACAATCCAATTATTTCGGTTGGTAATCCGGACAAGTGAACCCAATTCAAATCAAAATTAGTATGATAACTCATGCACACTCCCAACCCGGATTGTCTCTCAGCCACGGCACCACTCCAGCACAACTCTTCTTTCAATACCGCATTCACATCCACAAATTACGGCCAACAATGCCTCTTCATATTCTGGCAGGATCAGAACACAGCGCACTTACATACACAAGCCAACAAACGTTTTTCTTCGTCTGAGAGACAACCTTTTCTCTCAATAAGAATACTCATCTGACTCACTACATGAGATGGTTTCTGGTCTGCGCAGCAAAATGCAGGCTCATGATGGTTCCTTCGAATGATTAATCATACTCATATATGATGGAATTGACAAACTGCACCACAATGGAAAACTTCAACGTTTTGCATATCAGACGAGTGCGATTATGGCATAATTGGTGTCGCTGGCACTCATAAATTTGATGATTTTGATGATCCCGCAACGAAATGCATCGTCTGAGGAAGATCGGAGAATTGATTTGCACTATAAGTAAATAGCATTCATGCGCAGACATGCGGCCAATGGCTGCAATGCACATGGAATGCTTTTTGATTGTCAGACTTGGCAGTTACCATAGGGAGACTCAACCACTGAGAACAACTTCAAGGTGGATACACAATAAATAATGAATTGAAAGTGATATATTTCTTATATGAGTCCCCGCAGAAGAAGAGGACTTTTTTGAAAAAAAAAACATTAAAGACTAGTTTTCTCATTGTGTGCGGTGCGTTGTCGTTTTACATCCATCCACTGTTGATGGTCATCCCTGTTTGTCCTGGATTCTGGGGGTTTTGTTGAGGCGGCGCTGCAAGCTCTTCTTTCAGCTTGGTGAGCTGAGTATTGAAATCGCGATACACTGAGAGTGACAACGCGACCCACTCATACATTGCGGAGTTCTTCTTCCAGTCAGTGAGGTACTTCTCGACCAGCTGACTGCTCTTTGCCAGAAGAGCGGTTTTGATTTTGCCGGAGATCTCCTTGTAGACCTTGTTGACCAACAATTTGAGGCCAGTATTCATGTACGTAGTGGTCTGAACACCGTTGTCACTGTTGTTTGCCTTGGCGGCGACACGTTGATTCATGCACAATGTGCCCAACACCGTTCCCGTATTCTTCGGAGGGTATTTGTATGCCGCTTGACCACACTCTTTGAAGACTGGAAGGGATGTCTGACGACAAGCCTCCGCAAGCCTCAGGTTGTCCATGATGCCAGGTGGTAAACCCTGCAAGACCTTGCCAGTTTCCTTCGACGTTTCGTCATCCACATGCCAGTTGTGAAAGTGTTCGTCAAGCCAAGTTTTTTCTTCCTTGACCTCCTCCGCCACGTCAACTGAGAGTTTTTTAAGGGTGGGTTCGTGTTTAGATTGCATAATGACGCATTACTTAATTTATGACTTTCATTCTGATTCATGAAGGGGATTCAATTCAAATAGACACATTTCAAATTTCAATAATTGCGTTAACAAGTGGGAAGCTGGTCTTTCAATACAAGTTTCATTCTTAAAAAAAAGTATGAGTATACCTTCAATGAAATCAAGAGTAATCCCTTTCTCCTTCATCTCCATGCCTGGCACCTTAGATTTCAAAGTTGCATGGAGTCTGTCGATCTCAAGCCCAAATTTCCCGGAATGTTGGCCCTTGATATCATTCCACATTTGGGTGAATTTGGTATGGAAAGCATGGTACAGCGGTGTTTTCGGTTTGTCTGACGCCACTTTCACGCCGGACTTCTCACTGACCAAGTTGATAAAATTCCAATGCGCATCCGAAGAGTTGAGCTGGTTACGTGCAACCATCGCCTTATCAACCTGTTATGTTTTTGTTATGAAAGTTTTAGGCTTTGCGAGTGGTGATTGAGAATGATTTTGCTCATTAAAGAATGGTATGAATCAACTTAGTTTTTTTTTGAACAAATAGAGCACTGAGTCATTGAATGCATGAAACACGATTCATGAAGTCAAGACAATATATTAAAATTGAGACAAAAGATTTACCAAATCCTGTGGAACCGCCGTGCCAGACTGCTTCTTCTCGATGATGGCTGACATATGTTTGTTGAAGTTCGATGGTCCTTCGATTGCGTCAAGCTTCGGACACAATGCCTGCATGGCCTTTTTCACTGGTGCGACGTAACGACGTTGAGGATCTCCAGGCGGGAAATTTTTCTCGTCGAGCTTGTCCATCTGTTCCTTGTGTTGAGCCGCGGTCCCACATTTCCCACACCATGCCTTGAAATTCGCCCAAACCGTGGAACTCTTCTTCATGTTATCTGGAATCTTGGTCTCAATGGTCGTACACAGCTTGTCCAGACTCGTGCAGTCCTCCAGTTTCGCAACGGACACCCACTTACCGATGAGAGAAGCTCTCGCGTTTTCAGCCACGTCTTTCATTTGTGGCTTCATGTGAGTGAAACCATTCTCGATCTTCGACCAAGAACCAGAGATGGCAGTGACCGTAGCTGGATGCGTAAAAATCGTACCGGCGTGCTCCTGTTTTTGAGATGTTTTTTGTGTTTGGATTTTCAGTCTTTAATTAGATTTTGCCACCAATGATTTTTTTTGAATTTGCATGAGAATAAGTTGAATCATGAGTATTGTTTTCAGAGTTTGGATGTTGGAGATAAGTTTTCTCATGGTGGTGGACAATCACTGTCGAGAGAGTCCACACGAAATTTCTGTCATCATGATCCACGACTGATTTCACTCAATGAATAATACAACAACAAACAAACCAAACAACGAAATGAAGTGCTATACTGCCATTTCGTTGACTTGAGCGGGCAAAAAATTCATCTCGCCGACTTTTGGCCCCTCCTCTTTGATCAAATCGGAAACGTAGGTAACGGATGTATGGTCGGTCATCTCCCACATGAAGGCTTTGGCAGGATCTTTCGTGTCACGGATGTCTTGGCAACAGTCTGCATCTCCCTTTTCGATTTCCTCCATCAGTTTCTCCACAGATTTGCCGGGAAACAACTCCAACAAACTGCCCACATTCGCATCGTCTTTCTGTTTTTGAGAGTTTTTTGTGATATAAGTTTGACAAATGATGTGTTCAATTAAATCGAATCTGAACAAAATGCATGAGAAATACATTCAACAAATGAAGTTGGAGACTAACTAAAATGGTATATCAATACCTCCAGTCCGTTCTTGCGCGCGATTTTGGCACGCTTCTCCTCAATCAAGTCTCCGACACTGCTGCGTCTGTTTGACTTCTTTCCACCGGCTCCTCCACCGGCTCCTGCCGGTCCATTATTGCCAGCGGCGTTGTTTGCGTTGAAAGCCATTTTTGTTGAAGTTCAAAAAAAATCTCTTCAAAGTGCTGTATTACCAGATGTAATCTGTGATACATACACCACCCAGGAATCACTATTGGCATTTCAACTTCCCAAAACTGAATCTTTTCGAAATATTACAATTGGAGAGTCATAGAATGTGTTCGAAATGGGAGCACAAAATCAAAAATGTCGAAACGAAGAACGTCGCTCAAAATCAAAAATGTCAAAACGCAAAACCTCACAAAATCAAAAAATAGGAAACGCACAGCGCTGGTGACCAGAATGACTTTCCAGAACAGCGTTCTTTTGTCCAGAGTGATACTTTCCAGAACGAAGTTACTGACTCTAGACACACCAAGAATTCCAGGCACATAAATAATCCGAGAAACTCAGAGAAATTCAGATAGAACGAATCATGAATTTTTTGGAACGAATCAGGAATTTTTTGGAACGAATCAGGGATCGGATCAACGATCGCCCCTGGAAATTGACTCTGAAAATATGGCATGAAAATTCGCTAGAATTTTTTTTGGATTTTCAAAAAATTGCGCTGGGAAACCTCGAAAAAAAGTTTTTGATTTTTATTACTGTTATCGCATACAAATCGAGATTCGGAAATAAAAAAAAAATTAAAACTTTTTTTTGGACCTTCAAGACCGATGCTATAAACGATTTTTTCAAATTCAAAAGTGCTTCATAAACTGGATACTTATCGTGTTTATAAACTTGACAAATAATGACGCTGGCTTTTTTTGGAATAGATACAGATCGAGATACGAGATATTTTGACACATATTTTCTCCAGGAAGAAACTGTTTTCAGAGTTGTTATTCACGCCCACCACTCCAGATTCCCACACCCGTCATCCCTGATTCCCACGCCCACAAATCTAGACTCTTCGACCAATCACCCTCTCCACTGCAAGTTACTCTACTTTTCCAATATTGGAGCATTACCAAACAAGCTGTCGAGTAGTTTTTGTCTCTCACGACGTTTCCCCTCCTTATCGAATTGCATTCTCGCCAAAACCGTGACTGCCGCTTTGTAGTGATATGAATTGCGCACCTTGAAATCGAGTTTCATAGACTTAGACTCAACCACCACCGCCGCGGAACTGCTACTGCTACTGCTACTGGAGGAGCTGCCGGAGACTGGCTGCCTCAGCGATGTCTTTTCCAGCTCCAACAGACATTTCATGCGAAACCCATAACTATAGAGAAAATGTTGGCAAAACATTAAGTCATCAGAGGGCTGTTCATGAAATATTCGATTCTTCGGGACGATCATGCCATTACTTTTAGCAGCAGAAGGCCCATACTTTTTGCAAAAGTCTCCGAAGTTCTTCAATACCGTTGGATCGGTTGGTCGTACTTGTAATCGATCCACGGCGCGCTCTCTACTCAACGCAGTATATGAGCTTGTTGCTTCGAACCCCGACACCAAAAAAGAAGAACTCTCATCGTCTTCGAATTTTGTCAGTACTTGATCGAAAGTATCTCTGTCACTTTTAAATCGTGCGATCGAAGCCGGAGATAAGTCAGCGAGTTGCGGTTTCTTTCGTTCCTGTGTCTGCGCGATCGGTGCTATTGCCTGCGAATCAGCGAGAGCACTGTTCTGATTACTGCTGGAACTCGATTTTTTCGCGGAGGCGCTGCTGCTTTTCGAATGTTTTGGCTCGTTGATGGGGTTTTCTTGGATGTTGATAGCGATACTAGATTGGCGCATGGCCCTTTCGTGTGATTTCTGGATGCGCTGCCACTTTTTTGCGAATTCATCATCTGGTACGAAGTTCTTGTTCACCGGCGCGAACGTATGATCGCTTCTGCTCTCTGGATCGGCGTTTGGTATGTCTGCCATTCGTGATAACGTGCTCACAATTCGGAATTGTGGGTCAGCGCCTTCTCCTACTGGCTCAGCAATCTGTATTGACCAGGTATCACAGAAGAAACGACTTTCACTTCGACCGGCACGACGACTCTGAAGAGTCTCGCCCGTCATATGAAGGACTCCTTCCCGCATTTCTAATCCGCAGAACGCCGCCTCCTTCAAATGCGATTCGTTGCACGTCCAACACACTAGCCAGTAACTTCTTTGGATAGGCATGCAACTGTTTCCATTGACCTGCACGTTGTTGGAGATATCGAAGGCTTCGGCCCGTGTCCCGTCGGTGTCCAGTAATGCATGGTAAGAATCTGCTGCGCAATCACCAGTCGGAGGCTTACTTCCGACAACACCAGATGTGAGTTGAACAACCATCTGTTTCCCCACTGCCGCGCAGAGTTCCGCGTTCCATTCTGCACGTCTCTGTTCTTCTGCCTCTTCTTGTGGAGTGATTTCTTTCTTCCTTTTCTTCTTCTCTGGGCTTTTCAAATCGGCGTATTTGGAGTTCTGCAAGATGTCACCCCCCAAATCTTTGAGAGCTTTTCTAATTCTTTGCTCATCACTCTCTTTCTGTGATTTCGCTCTCTTTGTTTCCGCAGTCTTCATTGCTGAAATGAGCAAACAGATTTCTTTCGCGATTACTTCTTGCACCGCTGCCTTCACATCCATACCACCAAACTCCAATATTATTGGACGATTCGCACGTATACAATGTGCCTCCAAAGTCTCCCTATCATCGCGCGTCGTGCTCGCCCTCCACCAATTCCTCGCCAAGTTTTCCCTCCTCTTGTAAAAGTCATTCGCAATATCGAGTACCTCAAAGGATGGCAAGGCACGCTCCACAACGGCCGGCAATGCTGCATCAGAAGAATCCTCGGCGGAATCGGAGTCGTTTTTTTCACCGTCATCGATCGAGGTTGCTGAAACTTGGGAGTCATGGTTCTGAGAGTTCGTAGTTTGCGTGTCTTGAGCGTCGGTCACTTCCTCTAGAGATACTTTCGGATATTTCCTGGGGCGCCCATTTGCTTTCTTCTCACGTTTCAGCTTGCGTTTTCGTCTGTTGGTTTTCCTAACCTCCTTCTGTGCTTGACGCAATTTAATACCCATTACGCTTCCCGTTGGATCCTGCAGCTCTGGGATCGGGTTTGTTTGTTCTTCAAGCGCTGCTTCACACAGGCCACGAATCATCTCAGCTTGTTCATAAAATTCACGACGTACGTGCTGCCTAGTCAAGGTGGTTATAACTTTTGGACTGGTACTATTTTGTATTCTCTTAACAGATCCAACCTTTTTTTCACACCTCGCGGTGTGAATGGGCTGCGCAAGCACTACTCGTTCAATTCCGGTCAAATATTCTATCACCCCCGTCAACCCGCCGCCAACCTCCGACTCGAACCGTTGTATACACTTGCGTTGGAGCGTTCTTACTGTCATCGAACCCGGATCCTTGTAACAAACACGATCTGGAATACCCGTGTCCGTGATGATCCACTCAGCCGCGGCGATTGGATCTCGCTGGAAAAAGCTGAGGAAACTCCAATGAGATTCTCTTTCGCAACCGCATCTCGCCTCGATGATGCTACGACTCGCGTGTAATGCTGTCACACTCGATCTTATGCACGACATCACCCTCGATCGAAATTCCGGAGATTCCACGTTTACACCAGGACAACCACGAAGGAGAGTCTTCAGGTCACGGAAGATGTTTTCCTGGCCGGAGGTGAACCCTTCCAGTTCGAGAGCCAGTGCTTCTTCGAAACGCTCCATGCACGCCCTTACACTGCGTCGCTTTACACCGCTCAATGCGCTTTTTGAGTGTACTGTTATCGGGCGACAAACTCTCATCGTAAAATAAAGATGTAAAACTACATCAGCAGGCGAGATCTTTTTTTTCGCAAATTTATCTGGCACACAACCCAAAGCATAACCGATTCGAAGACAGAGTACCATGAGTAGGACAGTGACCGCCTGGAAATAAGTTAGCCAACGAGCATAGTTCGGTACGTACCATGTTTCGAAGTGGTTAGCTATTAACTGCTTTTGTTCTTGTGGCGATAGAATTCCTCTATATGTAGTTCGACCATCTTCATGAAACAGTAGTCCTTCTAATCGCTCGATCATTGCCGGATCCTCACACGACGATATTCGTTCAAGAACGCCCATGAACTCCTTTTCCTCCATCACTCTCACAGGGGTTTTGTCCTTTTCCACGTCCAGCTGGGTAATCGGCTCCTCCCTGAAATATTTCATCACACGATCGACCACAGCCAGCGCGTCGTCTTTATGCTCGCTGCATTTTATCCAGACCGCCCGTTGCCAGTCCTCATCATTCACGTCTTGTAACTTCAAATATAACTGGACGACTTCACGGAGAGCGATCGCACTGTGGTGGACCTTACAGAAAATAGGCCACACCACAATGCGATCGTCTTTCATCGCCGCCTCGCCGAAGAACCAGTGGGTGTTTTCCGTTGCTCCTGAATCGGAGCAAGGAAACACCACCACTTTATCAACGGCATCACTCGCAAGCAATCTATCCATGTCGATTTGATGCCACAGAGAATCCGCAGTAATGAAATTATGCGGCTTGTCTTTGAGGTGTGGACACTCTTCATCAGCCCTCGGCTCCAAAATTGTGGGGGTTTGTATACTAACATACCAGTCCTCCCACGAATCACCTGCTCGCACCCAATAATTTGCCATCGCCGATGTCACAAGCCATGCGGCGCCTGTTCATTTGAATATTTAGTGTAATTATGGGTGCAATTCATGGGAAGGGTTGTGAGAGTTAAGCTTTGGGCTTTTGTATTAAGTCAAGATCGTCGGTCTGTGATGATGAAAAGGCAATTTGATGCAACGAAAGAAAGCAAAACCAAAGGCACTATGCACAGTTATGGAGTCTGGGCGCATGTCATCGCCAGAGAAAGTCGCTCACACAAATAGCAAGAACGAAAAGACGCACCATGATCAGAATTTCCTCTATTGTTGTTTGACTTGTTGGATTTCACTGCGGTGCGTCGAGTGGCTGCATCGAACTCCCAACGGAGTCCGACATTTCTGACGTAAGGCGCCTCAATGATAGTGTCAAACAGCGCTTCATGCTGTAAGAGACCGACCGCAAGTCTCTTCTCAACGTCATCCGTGACTTGGCGATTTCCAGTAAAATACTTATCAACTTCGCCGCTTGTTTTCTCATTGATGGCGTCACTCTTATTGTATATGTTGTCACCTTGATTCGGCAGGAGATGTCTGGCCTCCTTGAGATAATTCGCTATTGCTTCTTCGTCTTCTCGGTCCTGTTTTTTCTGCGCCTTGATCTCTTCATCTCGCAGAATTTGCGATCGTGTCCTGAACAATCTTCGCGGCATGGCTCAGCAACTAGGCCCAGTAGCAAAACTAGTTCACGAGGCCAGAGTCAAGCACTTGCTGCCAACAAGACTGCGACTCCATACCCTGGCTACCTCGATAAGCATGCAGTCCTGCTTTTTTCTCTCACGATAATGATTACTCACACAGTAAAAGACTTCCCAAACATGCTGAATCGTCCTACTACAATCTAGCGTCCATTTGCCACAACATCAACAGGGACCGCATCAAAAATACTAGTGCTGTCGTTCAATTCGAATACGAATCCACGACGCTTTCGCATCTGACTCATTCCAAGAATCTCACTCATTCAGACAGATTGCCTTTTCTCAAAACTCACAACTATTGGCTATCACTCTGAAAGAATTGGCGCCACTCAATAATCACACTCTGCAAAAACATTCCTCATACAAAGTTCAAGCATGACGCTCGATAATACCTCTCCCATCAGCCACGACAAACATCACGAAACTGCCCCTTTGTAATAAATGAACACACATGAAAACACGCACATACTTGAAATTTTTTTCATTTTGATTTTTTTACTTTGTACCCTTTTAAAACCCCCACGATCCGAACCGAACGTGTCCCAGCCCCACCCTCCGGGTGCCAGTAATAAGCGAACGAAGACAAGGAGAGTAAACGATATCTATGAAAGGGGCGGAGGACGAGTAACGTCGCTACGTTCAAGAAGGGAGGGCGTCAGTTTCTGTCTTCTGGGCCAAAAAGTCCATAGCTACCATTGCGTTTCGCTTCGGGGGGGGGGGTAATTGAATCCAAAACGGCCGACATCGACGAAGATGCCAGGCCCAGGGGATCCGATCGCGAGGGCATTCGTGTGAAAAAAAGAGCGGAGAAAACTGACAGTGACACGAAACATGCGCGGAGAGGCGTGGCTCGAAAATTTCGCGGATGTAACTTCTAAAGAAATCGCGGCAGCGTTTTAATTTTGCGAAAAAACTGCCGGCAACCGCAGCCGTGTCTGGTTGCGAGACTAAACAGAGGCGACGCCGCACTGTCCGAATTTAGTCCATTCGTGTCGCCGTGTGACTCTGTCGCATTCGGGGGGCCAATGGCAGGATGACGCCGAGGCCCGCGAACTTCTTGGGGGGAACCATCGCCATGGCGTCGGTATCATGTTCGTGATATCATCGAGGCCCATGGATTCTTCTCGTTCTTTTTATACTATGGAAATGCAATGCCAACGCAGGCAAATGAAACACGGAGGCAGGCACTGCGCGGGGATTTAATTACACACGGCAGCGGCTGCATGCGAGAGCTAATTTTTGCCCCAAGGTGGAAACACGTGGAAAAAGGTGGAAAAAGGTGCTCAGAGCAAATAATGTCCGCAAATTCAAAAAGGGGGAGCAAATATCTCCGCCCTCGCTCGCGTAATATCCGCGGGGTGCGTTTTCTAACAGAATTTTCAAATATGCGCGCGCTAATTGCGCCATTCACGTCAAAACGACGGCGGCCAGCATTCTAGCGATTTCCCACGTTTTAAATTACCTGGGGCAAATATGTGGGACAGGTGGACTCCGCAAATTACAGCGGTCCTGCCGCTGCTAATATGCACGCCCCAAATTAGAGCGCTGCAAATATCGGGCCGCAAATATTAAGAGCTCGGGGCTCTGTTACCGAACGGCAAACCCTACCACTTTTTCCGTGGTAGATATTACCAAATTATTTCCATTGAATGATGATCATAATTTTAAATTTAAACACGCCATGGGTGAAATCCAATTTCGCCCACTGTACACGAATACCATATGATTGTCAGATATGAACCCTCGCACGACATATATCAGATATACACCAAACACCCCTATGCAGCAATAACTTAATCACTGTTGCATATTATTCAGAAAAGATAAAACCACCGCCCACAACTGATCCAAAAAATATTCAGAAAAGACGGAACATCCAAAAATCTTCACAAAAATTGACGCTCTATCAGAAGAACTTCAACACACACACATAGAAGTTTTTTTTTTTTCTATTTGAAGAACACTGCAGACAAGTTGACCGGAGATATCTTTGTATTGTTGAACGAAACGCAAAATCATACGTCTTGACAATCATTGGTCGTTAGAATGTATTGTAAGACTCCCAAATTTACAGTTACAGCGGCCCGCTCAAACTTTAAAGGTTGCCGCATCCATTGCACGGCACACAGACAGACTGTTTAAGGTTGCCGCATCCATTGCACGGCACACAGACTGTGCATGGCAGAAGTTAGCAGAAAGAGAGCTTCAGAATCACTCGGAGCGCATCCCGGCCTCTGCAGAATCGGAGCCTGATGTATAATTTAAAATTAATTAATGTCTCCACACTTTTTCTGACATTCGGAAACACTTTTTGGCGATGACAATATGACGACCCGCATCTCGTCTCCAGGCAGCGCGTCGCCGAAACCGACTTTCGCCGTCGCAGAAACTGACGCAAAAATTACACAACGAAATCACGTGGCCCTTTATAATTGGCATTTCTTACGCGCTCCACAGGGCCGGAAATTGCAAATCTGATGACTCAGACTATTCCCTCGCTTCCGAAAAGCACTCGCTTAGAAAAGAGCCACCGTACTATGACCGACACCAGGAAATAAGTCGTGGCTCAATCACGACGCTCTGCTGCTGCAACAATGAATCACACGATAATATCATCAAACCGAATGCACTGCTCCACCTGAAATTCAAACGACGAACACAGGGCCACATCATCCAAGTTTTCTCTTTTTAGATTTCTGATCCGAATTCCGAAGACACTTAGTACATTCAAAGAGTCGTTTACTGACCTACTCCTTCAGCACTTCGACGCTTTGTCAGTGATGACTCTGAGAAATAATTTATCATGGGAATGAAAGCATCGATCTCCACAGTTGCATTTTTTAGGGACGAAGATACTTTTAAACTTTCGAAGACTATGATCAATGTCTGATGAGTTTCCGGCCACGCCTCAAGTTATCCGGTATAATAATAACGCTGCCATTCGGCATCAAATTATATCGAGTAATACCATAGTAGCCATTTTTAAATTGTCCATCGGACAACTTCACACAACTTGTCGCCACTTCAAGTTTCACGATAATATACACCGCAAAACGAAATCAACAGACATTGATGTCTTTAAGTTTTAACTATATATTATAACGACGGCGAAACCGAGTCGCATAAATGATTTCGGCGCGCTTCCTGAGGGTCCTGATAGATACCTGTTAGAACATGACCCGACGGCATCGGTATTCTGCAAATTGCCACCGAAATCATAATACACAAGGTATTAGACTGCGAAATCTTATAATATACTGTATAATACACGCTAGCGATCGGGTCAACAACACCGTGTCGAGCCAAAACGCGGCAATGTATCGCTAGTCCTTCGGATCTTTACTGCACAGATGCGGCACACCATCTATAATAATAATTATTAGAGACCGCGCTTAATCATGGGAATTTTTCTGGCGACCGAGTCGCATCATGAAAAAAAGAAAATTACGACTTCCAAATTGTTGGCAGTTAAGCTTTTTTGCGCTTTTTTACAAAATCTATTGCGCAACGGAAACGCCGAGTTTAACTTTATTTAAATTATGTATAATGCTCGTGGCTCAAGATCTATCCGCTGTTTTTGATCATATTGACGCGCACCATAATCATTGGAATAGTGTGCGTCACTGTGGCGGTTGGCGGATATCCAAAACCAGACCAACCCGATCCAATGAATGGCATGCACGGCACAGATTCCTGAGACCGTCCGGATTGATTGTGGGCACGGCTAAGCCCTGAAGTCTGAGGATGCACAGAGTCACCATCTACACCCTCGGCGCGCGAGGCGGATCATAGATCGATATTGCCAAACGCTTCAACACACACCAGACATAGACTCCAACGCTGTACATTTCACACCTAAGAGCAAAGACATAAATTATGATAAACACCCAGAACGCGATACCTCCTGGGCTGTCCAATAGAATGCACAGAGTTCCGAACTTCTCTCGCTGCGGCTTTCAGTTTGATACTTTTTGATAATATATTTATGGCATAATCTTTTTTTCGGACCGTCCAGACTGATTCCGAACGCGGCTAGGTGACGCTGACAGTCTGGGCCTACATATATTACGTGGCGCGCGTGGCGGATCATGATAGATCGATATTGCCCAACGCTTCAACACACGCCAGACATAGACTCCAAAACATCTCGCACCTAATATATGGACAGTCACATAATCTAGACACCCAGAAGGCTACACCTCTGGACTCTGAAGCTTCTTCATTTACACCGACGCAATACGGCATACCTTTAGTCCCAGAATCAGAGTGCTTGGCTCCATTTAAATACTAATCGGAATCCATATAGTTAATTATTACGGTACGTTTTTGCAGCGTGGCGCATTTTACTGCGCAGAAGACTTTCAATCATGGGTATTTTTCTGGCGACCGAGTCGCATCATGAAAAGAAGGATAAACAATTTTTCGGAGCCCGCGCTTTTTCAAAATTTCGATTAATTAAGTATGGATTTCAGACGCTCTCCTATATTATTACGTAACTCATGGCCTAAGATATTCTCGCTTTTTTTTTTCTCATATCGACGCTCACTATAATTGATAAGCGGCCGTCACTGTGGCGGTTGGCGGGCGGTCCCGATTCAATACACGCAGTAACAGGCTTCAATGCACGACAATGACAGATAGGATTAGCGTCCACATCATTTAGTCTCCGCATGAAACTAGACCAAATGGCAAATCACTGCTACGCCAATAGAGTGATGCCGGTAACGAAGTTCGCATTAACTTAATGGGACTGCCCTTCAATGACATTCGCGTCGTGATTTGTGAGTCGTGAGATCGTCGCCTTAAAAAAAAGAAATGGGCTCTTCCTGAATCATGATGAAGAACTCTCGGCGATGATGTCATTAATTTTCCTAGTTTTCCTAGTTGCAATATTTCTTAAGCTCCGAGAATGGTACTTCTTGAATGGTATTTCTTGGATCTTCTTTTGATAAACACGTGAGGTTTTTTTTAATGACAATCCATCGATGAAGCGCTGGACTTTCGAAACGGAAAAAAAAGGCCACAAACTCTATCGAGGAGAATAGTATACTCGTATTATCATTTTTTTTTTTTTGATTCATCATTCTGGTAGATTATTGTCATACTGGTAGACGAGCAAGCTCCGCATCAGATCGGATCCGAACCGAAGTTTTTCAATTTTTGCATGCCATGTAGACCTCGCCTGAGGTAGGCGCTTTTCCTGCCTATAGTAAACCTTATGTGAGAGGCAACTTATTAATGACTCCCAAAGAGTCGACCTTCCCAGATTGCGAACCTGATCGGCTGTTTGGATTTGCTGTCAACTTTACTCGACCCTCTTTGAGTTTTTTTTTAGATATTTCGATTTTTCTTTGAGTTTTTTTTAGATATTTCGATTTTTTTCTTTGAGTTTTTTTTAGATATTTCGATTTTTCTTTGGGTTTTCTTTAGATATTTCGTTTTCTTTGAGTTTTTTTTAGATATTTCGATTTTTCTTTGAGTTTTCTTTAGATATTTCGTTTTCTTTGAGTTTTTTAGATATTTCAAGGAATCAGATCTAACACAATGTCAACACTTTTTTTTTTTTCAATGAGTCGAACAATGAACACAGTTGGAAACTTTAACTCAGCTATAGTATGAGACGAGTCGACCATAATTTGGCTCCAGATGGACCTGGCAATGACCCGACCCAATACTGGGCAATGACACGACACATAATATACCCCATATATGATATTACTCTTATAATATTATATATGAAGACTGTCGCGATATCACCACCTCGGTATAGTTATTGGCTGGCAAATGCTGGCATATTATTGAATCAAACTGAGCCGCCAAGTCTGAAGAATGATCATGGGCCTGAGTTCTAATTTCTTTTCGAATGTCTAGAGAGCATAATATAATAATCATTCGAGCCCATAGGTCTGACATCATCGCCAATAAATTAATAAACGACGACACATCTATGCTCTTGGTGTCACTCAGACTTCCAACTCTCGAGCGGTGTAATAACCATCATCCTGCACACCGCTCGAATAATTTTAAAGAACAACAGCTCGCATCTCATCAGAATTGTATTGATTCCACACCGCATTGATTCCACACTGCTTTTTTTTTTTTTTGGTTCACATAGACTCGATCTGTATACTATGGTACCTGTAGAAATTTGCAAACTCCCGACGCTGTTAACTTCCTTTTTTTTGAAAAATGTCGCGAACTTTTTTCTTGAAAGATTATGATACTGACAGATATCCCACGACCTAAGAGCTGTGCTCTTTTTTAGTGGACACGCATACGATACGGCCGGGGCCTACATACTCAGCGCGCGCGGCGGATCCTACGATCGATATTGCCGAACGTTTCAACACACGCCAAGCGTAGACTTCTGTAGTACTCTGCAGCAGATTGCTTCCGCTGTAATTTTTTTCCCAATCACTCACTGACCCGCTTCAGCTCACACGAGCAATACTTCCCCGCTTTTTCTTTCTCCACCAACATTATAATAATTCAGCCAAAGATGGTTGTTGAAATGCATAGGGTGAGCGTGCTCCCAGATAAAGTCGTTCGCAGGCAATTTGATAGCATGCAAGAAGTGGCCATTTTTCGGAAAGCCGAAACGCGATTGACCGACCATATACTTCTCCGGCCCGGTGGCGTCATCTTGGCACCGTTTCTGCTCCCAATAACAGATTGCACAATCACCTTTGTCATCTGGTGATTTACCACACAGATTGAACTTATTTAAAGCTTGCACGATCGTGGTTTGGAGAAGCGTCGCTTTCATCACGTTGTCCTTTCCGTCCCAAGCCATGTACATCCTTGGCGGTAAATAATTTTTTTCGGCGAGTTCTTCCATCTGCTGGCCGGAAAAAAGGGCCGGAGAATTGTGACTGGTCAAAGTGGTGTAAATCGCAATCGCCGATGGTCCCGTCGTTTCTTCGAAAGATTTCAACTCGTAACGGCTTCTGATGCTGCTCCATAAGGCAAATTGGCCACCGAGGGAATGGCCGATGTGGTGCATTCGTACCTCAGAAATAGTGACGAAGTCTCCGACGGTCCATCCGTCTGGTTTGCCATCGCCGGTCAATAAAGCCTTGACCGTGTCCATCGTTTCCTGAACAAATGGGTTCGTCGTTTCATCCCAGAAGCGTGCAATTTCGCCATGAATTCGATCGGGTTCCAATCCCTCTCTCAAATCATCCACGACCTGATTAGGCAAAATTTTTTTGAGGCCTTCTGTTCTAAACGCCAGGAGGTTGAATATTTTATACATGTCCTGGTTGTCGTCGTAGCCCGCCACTACGTTTTGCATTCCGCGATGAACCAGAAAGACATGCAGGTAGCAAGGGAAGTACTGGCACTCTGTTTTCCCATTGCTCACGTCCATGGAGCAGGGATTGCTCACGCCCAAATCTCTCTCAAATATGTATAGGACAAAGGACATGCGTCCTTGTACGTTTTCGCCGCCGCGATGGAGACGATTATGGAAGGCATATAAATTCCTCGTATCGCCGTGCGCTGCAGTTTGTTGTTGTACACTTTCGCGCATCATCCAGGCGAAGTAATTCGCATAATTGTCAACCTGAAAAAACGGAAAGAACTCCTTCTGCCATACAAGAGGATAGCTGTCGAAATATTGACTCATGAATCTGTCGAGAGTCCACTCATGCGCGGTGTCAGCATGGGTCGGGTTATTCGGATCCCCATGCATTTGCTGGGCGTTGTAAATTCCCACCAGATTGTCAAGATAGGATGTCCCGCCCAATAACGCCGTCGAGGGGAGCCAGCCAAGATGGAGGTCTTGCACAAATTCAACTTCGGATGGGAAGAACAGTTGTCCTCCATACCAGAAGCTTCCACAAAAAGTAGTGTGGCCTGGTGCTGGAGCAAGAATATTTCGACGGTCTCGCTCAGTGACACACTTTTCAAAATATTTCTCGTACACTCTTTGCTTATCCTCGGTCTCCGTCGCGACGTAAGATCCTTTGACGAGTAAATCCGGCGCCATCATCTTGCGGTACTTGTGAATGCTGTAGAATCTGGGACTCGCCTGATCATTGGGATCACTTGCGTCACGACCAACCACCTGTTCCCATCTGACTTCTGTGGCGTCGGGTTGAAACAGGGTAGCGTCGGGCGAAGGCGTAGTCTGCACTGGTTCACCTGTATCCTCGGCCAACATGTTCGAGACGACCGTATTAAGGTCCTTGTGTGCAGCAGCATCTCCATCGCCATTCACATTGGTTTCCTCAGTAATGAACAGAGTGATCGCCGCATTGGCGCTGTCTGGAATTGGCATGTTGTCGGCGATATACTCAAATCCCTTTTGCAACACTTCCGCTGGCCACCAAAATAAATCCCATATGCACGGGCCCCAACCCGATGGGCACCAATAAGCTCCCAATGCCATGGCGCCTGGGATTGGGCCTGGCATGCCATTTTCAGTCATCAATGGACTCCATAGGGTTGCGGCGTGCAAAACGGCATGCAACCGAGCCACTTTCCGTACCATGAGAAACATCTTTTTTTGGATTGTTAAACTTCTTTCGCTGTAGTACTGTTTCGCTGTCCCTGTCAGTTGGATCCTTGCACGGCCTCCCTGTACTGGTTTCCAACTGTTACTCTGCGAGCAAGTTTTCAACTTTCCAGCTATGACCTCTGTAATTATAATTCGCTTTCTGACCAGGCAAGGGCTCAGCTATAGCTTATGATATCTGTCGGAGAGATATACACGCGATAGTGTTCTCCTCAGAATAACACAAGATAGTATTCGTCTCGGGCTTTATAGTATACGAGATAGCTTTCGTCTGACTCTCGAGCTCTATACGAGATAATATTCGTCTCAGACAGAATGCGAGATACTATTCGTCTCAGACAAAATACGAGATAGTATTCGTCTCAGACCAAAATGCGAGATAGTATTCGTCTGAGACTATGCGCGAGATAATAGTGCTCTTCTCTTCACAAAAGGAAAGCGAACAGCTCCCTTCCCTCTTTTTTTAGGTTTTTTGTCCCTTTCGAGTAAGTTTGAATTTCTCTCTTTAGATAAATTTGGATTGCGATTTTGTCTCAAACTAACGAAAGCTGTTCCGATTGGGGGACTTATATGGCAACCTAAACTCAATACAATCGAAGGACTGCCACCACATGCAACGGATTGCCACACACTACCCACATGCAAGGACTCGGATTGCCGCCCACTACCGAGACGCAAGGACTCGGACAGCCGCTCACTAGACAGACACAAGGACTCGGAGGATTGCCGCTCACTACTGAGATACAATAACTTACTGCCCACATGCAAGACCTCGTCGCCACGACAAGAGATAATATTTTTTTACACAAACACGAACACTATAGGCTGCCAGGAAATTTAACACACCCACACATCGACGTTCAGACTCATCACCTTCAATATTATAACACACGAAGACGAATAAGACAGGCTGTACAATCACAAGATTCGCTGCTGGACGGCGCGCCCTTGAATCAAACCGATTCGGATCATATGTTACAACTCTGCCTTAAATTGCAGATAATTAAATGGCACGTCACCTGACACTCAGCCCCGCTTTCGAAAAAGCATTCGCTTGGGAAAAAGCTACTGTGAATTGATAAACGACGCCCGCCAGGAAATATTAATAAGTTACGGCTTAACGACTCACGACGTTCTGCAAAGCGATACCGTCGTGACTACTCCACCAAAAAACGACGAACACAGGGCCACATCATCCAAGTTTTCTCTTTTTAGATTCTGACTTCTGACCCGAATTCCGCAAAAATTTAAAAGGCCCGAACCCGATCGGGATAAGGTTCACCGACATCGGATCCTTAACGCAATGATCCACCACTGTCACAATTTCCAAGACCGATAACATGGCCCAACTCTTTCAGAATACTCTTAAGTAACTGAAGTTACCCTCGATTCACGATATGAAACGCGCCGCGCGTTGACATCCCAAAGTTTTTAATTTAGCACCAAAAAAGTGCTCCCAAAAAAAATAAAAATGGCAATCATTGCTGGCAGGAATCTCTCCTCTGAAACTCGCCTCTGGACCTCCGAGACTGTGACTTCGCAAACTGTCACACACAACAACACACCGCTTCTTGCTTCTGCAATGTTGCTCGAATCTGCGAAACCTGCTCGAATCAACACAACTGCCGCGGAAATTTCTCAAAAACTGTAACTGGGGACGCAAAAAATAGCTCAAATCGCACGGCGCCGAAATGATTATCATCCGAAATAATTACTTCAAGAACAAATTTGCGAAGTTTTCAAATTATCTGAAGACTCTGAGCACTTGACATCTCGGACATTATGATTTTTGATGAGCTTGAGCTTCAACTTGCCATGCCTTCGTGGGCGCTTCCTGTACTTTGATCGGCATGGTTTCCATTGTTGCATATATTAATATATTACCAGGACAATCACGCCACGACTCAGGAGGCAGATCCCTCCGAGACAATGCGGCTGCCAGCCGAAATACACATATTAGAATGTGGCCAAGAATTTCCGTCGTTTGCGTGCAGCATTATGAGTTTGACATGGGAGAACCGTGAAATTCCAACGGAAAGCCAGAGGCTCGCCCACAGTATCAAGAGATCAAACGGAAAAACACTATCAAGAGTCCCCAAATGTTGAAAATGTTTAAAATGCAGAGACTGCAAACATTTTAAACATTTGGGGAACCTGTCGGCGTCTGACTCTGTCGTTGGCTGACTTCTGGGCTCAGGTGAATGAATCAAACGGCGGCAACTCCAAAGCCCAAGATAGTAAAACCATGCCAGAAAACCCCTCGTAGCGAGGGGATTGACAAATAGTCCGCATTTGTTGTCCAACATAATATTACGAAATGGAGTCGACTCGTCACGGAAATGATCGCAATCACTACGGCCCAATGATCCGTGCGCCATCTTCATAACTGACTTGAGTGGACTTGAATGGAGTTGCCGGGCTTGAATGGACTCCTCCTTCGCACAATCTTCTCATCACGCAATCTTCATAACTACGGAGCCGATCTTCATTTCTGTTCTTCCGATCTTATTTTCCGTCTTTTTGCGCTGCTACGAGAACCCAACTGTTTCTGAGAAACGTCTTCTGTCCCTTGTCCATCTTGTTTGCTTTCTTGTTTGCTAGATTCTTCGCAGTTTGTCCGTGTGGGTTTACGTTTGCTAGGTTTGCTAGCTTCAGATCTTTGATCTTTCTGAGATCTTTGATCACTCTTTTCTTTTCCAAATTTCCGGACGACTCTGCGGCGGCGGAGGGGTAGGCCAAATTTCGTAGACGACAGCGCTTCTGTGATGGCGGTCTCCGTTCCGAGGTCATTGCCACCGGCTTCTGTGATGGCGGTCTCCGTTCCGAGGTCATTGCTACTCCTTCCGACAGACCTATTCGCCTTCAACGCGGCCTCGATAGCTTTACTGCCTTCCGCTCCGATACGATTGTTTGCCAGCTCGATGTTTTCCAGCGAATTGTTTACCCTGAGCGTTAGCGCCCTCCGTGATCAATTCAAGCGTTTTCAATTCAATTCAAGCGTTTTCAGCGTTGTGTTCTTCTCGAGCATATCCGCGACAGCTTTGGCGCCGCTATTTCTTAGGCCGTTGCAACTGAGGCTGAGACTCGTCAGAGAACTTGTTCCCCCCTTCAGCGCGTCCGCAATTTCAGTCGTGCCGGTCTTTTGCAAGTTGTTTCCCGAGAGATTGAGACACTGCAAGTTGTTTCCGTTATTAAGCTTGAGCAAATCCGCTATGGCCTTCGCGCCTGGTATTCCAATCATATTCGAGCCAAGGTCGACACTTTCCAAAGATTTGTTGACCTTGAGAGCATCCACGATAGCCGCCGTTCCTTCACCATGATCATCCTTGCAAAGATAAGCTGTCCGACAACGAAACTCTTTCAATCCAGTATTTTTTCGCAGAGCTTCCGCAATGATTTTGACCTCTTCCCCTGTGAAACGCGCGCCGGGCTCCCAAATCCCGTCGTCGAAGTTAGAATAGGACGCGCGGCCCATCATGTCGAGACATCTCAGGCTCACGTTCGACTTGAGGATATCGGCAATAAGAACGGCAAAATCGCGCGAACTCTTCACCGTGGTCGACTTCATCGTGAATGATGATCTGTAATACCCGAAGTCAAATGATGACAGATTGAAGGACAACTTCTGCACGCTTTTATTATTCTTGAACGCTTTGAGAAATTGCGCAGCTCTCACAGACGGGGAAAAGCAGTCGGAAAAGTCCAGCGTCACCGATCGAATGTGTTTGTTCTTCCAGATGGCATCGATCAGAATGGGCATTTCTTTGTGATGGCTTTTGGTCACAGAGATATCAACATACTTGCCTCCTGATTCCAGAATCGCCGTGAGCCCTTCAGAATCTCCGCCCAACTCTATACTTTCCACCGGTTGCAACAGGAAAAACCTCAAAATAATATCGCCCCTAGCGATCTTCTGCAGCTTGCTTCCTGTTAAAACACTGGAACCGAAAAGCCGCTCCGGATCTTGCTGGCCACTACCGCTGGTAGTACCAGACAACTCCTCGCAAAACTGGATTTGGCATGGGTCTGTGATGTCAGGTCCAAAGGCATACTCTTTCATCAAATACTCCTGCACTTCATAGATTTTCACACAGTCTTGTTTCACATTACACGCGTCTTGTCGAGGAGGCTTTCCTGTAACCGAGGATAGAGTAACATTGTGACCAACATAATTACTCGACATTGCACTACTCCCGTTAGTACTGGTATGAACTGACAACCCACCACCTGGTCCACAAGAGATCTTCCCCATTATATCTTCCCACTTCTTGAGTTGGTTTTTTGTAAATTGGTCCTCCGTGCGGTATCTATTGTCCAGTAAAAAGCCAAACTCCCACTCAGATATCACCCTATCCTTTTTAAGGCCCTCCAACGACGCAACATCCGGCAGTTTTGGATTGGGCTGTTTTTTGTTAGAGATGATAGAGATGATCTTTTTAGAGATGATTCCCCAATGTTTTTTCTGTTTTTCCGACATTTTTTTTTCCTTGGACCTGTTCAGATTTTTTTTCAGATTGTCGAGCATGAAGCGGTTTTCCCAATCATTAATAATTTTCTCCTTATGCGCAGATTCTATCATTAGATAGGTCACCTCCATGTCTTTTTTCGCTGATGAATCAGAAATGTCCGGTCCCAGAGTTTTATTCTCCTGAGTTAGAATATTCTCTTGAGTTTTATTCTGTATCATCACATGATTCGTGTTTCCGGGTATCACATTGTTACCGGGTATCACATTGTTACAGGTGGTTGAATCTTGTCTCGCCGACTTCGCCGAGAGAGTAACAGTTCTTGGCGTATTAAGGTTCTGTGGTGGGTCGAGAGTCTCGTTGATGAAATCTTCGTGATTCAAAATGGAATCTTCTTGATAACCCAAATGGGATACCAAGTCGATCCATATGCATTCTCCACCAAGATTATAGATCGGAAACCAGAAACCATTTGACATCTTCTCTATACTAGTGAAAAACTGTAACAGAACTAAGCTTTACGTCTGTACCCTACGGCGCCACCAGTTTGATCTCTAAAATGAGTCTGATTCTATAACTCATTTAAAAGGAAAAAACACGTGACTTGAATTGTTACGAATGACTTAAAAGCGTGGAACTTAAGTTAATATCCTGTAAGAAATCAACAAGAAGGCAAGTGAGACAAGAGACTGCTGCGTTGCAAAATTATTGCGCTGTCCACATCATTGGGAATACGATCTTACCCGCACCAATTCAGTCAATCAATCAATCAATCAATTCAACGCGCCAGAAATTATCATTTAACGGTAAGACACTGACAGTACTTGTCGTCGCCGGCGGCCGGAGTCACGCAATCTGTGTCGTCGCCAACATATATCCACCAAGACAAAATTAGTTAACTTTCGCAACTGAAGCCCCGACATCATGACGCATTCTTCAACACTGCAGGAAGACCATAGCTTCAGAACACAGCAATTACCAACTCTGCACCGCTACGGCGGTATAGGTTGAATTTTTAGAATATTTAATATTGGAAACATTGTCATCATGACAATAAATAAAACTGAGTCTTCAATTAGAAGCGGGCACTAAGTTACTTCAGAGACTCAGAGAACCAATCATTTATTAAATCTCGACTGAGAAAGAGCCATCATGGCTCTCTCGGCACCATGTTAAAGAACGGACCATGGCACTCTCGGCACTGTCAACATTGACAATCATAAATTGAATTGCTCTCATCTCGAAAGGTTCCTGTACTCTGAGTAACTTCTGAATAACTTGCAAATTTTTCGGCATTACTTAACCTTCTTTCTTTCTTTCTTGCAAGATTCTGGAAAAAACTATATATGAATCTGATGCAGCGGCATTTCAATGTTTTTGTAAACTAGTAATACTGCTCACATTCATTATTTAAACTAGTATAATACTGGAATCCTGAAGTTTGAATGATCGATTCCGGATTCAACTGTGTGAAGATCCAGAATATGATATCCAATTTTTCCAAAAGGTAATCCAGGAACAAAATTGTCCAAAAACTGAATCCACTGATCCAGAATTCAGATGCAAAGTTTTGAAAGACTGATCCAGTGATTCAGAACTTGCATTCATTGTTCATATTTTTTCGAATTCATTATTTGTATCGAGTCCAGCTTTCACAACACCTCTGAAATGTCATTATTTGTATCGAGTCCAGCTTTCACAACACCTCTGAAATGTCATTATTTGTATCGAGTCCAGCTTTCACAACACCTCTGAAATCAGTGTCATCATGAATCATTGCCCAGCTAAGAAGCTTTCTTACTGAACCTCGGTAATATTGATCATAAAATTATAATCGCACAGTCAAATTACTAGGATAAAATTTCAAAACAATTTCAAAACAAATAATATTTCAACACGACAACTTCGCGGATTCAACATAAAAATAATTAATGACTCAACAATCTCGTAAATTGTCGTAACTTTCGCGTTCTTTCTTTTTTTTTTTCTAAAAAAATTTAAGTAAATTCCTTCCTTTCGCGTTCGCAAGTGACAAATCATATATTAGCTCTCTCTTTTTCATATAGCTGTTTTCTATATAGCTGTTTCTACTGTTTTTTATACTGCTTGAAACTAAGAAACTCATTGCCGCAGTTGGCAATTTTTTTTTTTTTTTTTTAGGGGAACAAAACTGAGCAAAATCTTTCAGCGTCAACACGCTTTTATGAATATAATTAAGAGAAGCTGAGCTTTTATGAATATAATTAATTTTCTTTGCTTTGAAGAATATAACTAAGTATCTGCCCTTTGATGAACTTGTTACTTGTTATGGTGGCGCCACCTCGTGCCCTTTGATGAACATAATTCTTTAAAATCATTAATTTGAGGACAAATTTTCGGCATACTGTAAAAGAAACGTATATAAGATTTTGTTTTGAAACGTATATTGAAAGATTTTTGAATTGCATAACGAAGAAAAAATGATTTTTGTCAAATTGACAGAAGATTGACAGAAGATAGATTATTTAGATAGTTAAAGTTTGTAGATTGATGATGATTTTGATAGTTTGACTTCAAATTTGGGGTGAGAGCCGCGTAGATGATGATTTGAGCCGGCTGTGTGTTTCCCCTAAGATAATAATTCGGAACGATATATTGAATACAGTTCCTGACCCCATTGAATCATCCATAACATACTTGTTTTTCACATTTGCTTTTTTCATGTGACTTTTTTTACGCCTTTTTTTTTAGCGTGTGTCAGAATTCGCCTTTCTTTTTTTTCCGCACACGATCTCGTCTCGTGCAAGTGTGTGCCATGATCTCATACTTCTGCCATGATCTCACACTCGTACCATGCATGATCTCATACTTGTGCAATGATCTCACACTCGTACCATGCATGATCTCACACTTCTGCCATGCATGATCTCACACTTCTGCCATGCATGATCTCACACTTGTCCATGATCGTCATCCTAAATATATGACTACCGATCGTCATCCTAAATATATGACTACCGATCGTCATCCTAAATGTATGACTACCGATCGTCATCCTAAGTATATGACTACCGATCGTCATCTACCGATCGTCATCAATCGTCCTTGCTATGTGTCGACATCTCCTGCTCGGGATCATCCTGCTCAGGATCATCATCCGTCTTATTTAAAATGCTGACTGCCGTTTTGTATCGCTCAGCGTCATTGACCGGAGCCGCGTCCGGATCCTCATCCACGCTGTCTTTTGTTCCGACAACCGTGTTGTCATCCACAACCGTTTTGTATCGCTAAGGATCATTATCTATGCTTGTACCACGAACGATTATATTTCCATCCACGCTTGTTCCACGTTTACCTGCCGCCAACGCATGCCCTGCTCCCCTCAATGCATTTCGACCCATAATTTCTTCAGGCTGTCCCATATACTGCGTTGAACGAGTGGCCGCACGGCCACTCTGGATGGAACTCCCACCATCTCTCGGAGAACGCGAAGGTGTTCGTGATGAGTTACGGAATGCACTGTGCATCGGATGGCTCGTTTGTGACTCGTCTTTGAATCCGACAACCGCTGGAACCGCGTCGATATCGTCTGGAGAAATCTCATGCCCCCCATCCGTCGACACCGAGTGTCTGGAATCCCCCAGCCTGATGGACCGGGATCGTGGATCCAGTTCGGAGGAATCCAGCGCGATGCTGACATTCGGATCATCATCGGAGGCACGTGGATCAATTTGAACTCCGCCGGCCGGCGAATGTCGTGGATCTGCTAGCCCGATGGAGTCGGAGGCCGGCGAGTATCGTGGATCCAACGGCATGGTGGCCCTCGGATCCACTGCACTGCCCATCGAGGATCCCAGCGCGACGGATCCCATGCTGGCTTTCGGATCAAAGAATCCAAAAACTCCCGTACCCTTGGACGGACTGGGAGGCGCATTGTCCCCGTTTTCTTCCACATGTACAGGCATGCCAATATGTACATTTGGAGCCACTTCACCATGTGTAACAGGCTTCCCCCCATTTATTGGAGCCACCATGCCCGGCTGAATGATCGGCATGTTTGCTGGGGCTGGAACTTCTTCTGGGTAATTATCCATACATGGCACATCGGTGGCGACCATTCTCATCTTGCTTCTCCCAGAAATTTGTGCATTTGGAAAGAACTGACTTTCGATAGAGAGATTTTTTCTGTGCCCCATCAGTTGCCCTTGGACCACACTTACGAGTTTCTCTTTAGAGCCAAAAGTACTATTATAGGTCTCACACCAAATCAATACGCCAGTATTGGAATCGTATCTCCCGACCATCGAAAAAACACCATCTTCCGCGCCGCCACAACCACAAAAATTGCATTTGCGAGTCAGATTCAGGAGCGTTTGCTTCTGAGGAAATTTTTTTCCCAAAAATTGCCCATCACCGAGGTAAATGCCGTCAATCACGTAAGTCCCGGTGTTCTTCGCTCCCGAAGGTTCGGAAATATAGGACGAACTCCAGGAGGAATTCAGCAGAGATTGCAGGGATGGAAACGGCTTGGTAGCGGAAATTGCAGAGCTTGTAGTAGGCTTACCGGTAGTTACAGGCTCCTTGTAGTTTTGAACTCCCCCTTTTTTTGTGTCCGCAACATTTTTGTCACCTTTTTTTTCGTCCGCAACAGGTGCGTCGGACAGTTTTGCTTTTGCGCCTTTAACATCAACTTTTGCGTCTTTGTTGTTGGCATTATTCGAGTTCTTTTCTTCTGTAGACGGAATTTCGTCATCTTGGGACATCATCTTGATCTTCCTCCAAATATCTCTTTGGGCGATTTCGTTTTGCTCCTGCTTCACCCCGCGCCTGAGTCGTGCTTGCAAAAACCAGAGAAAAGTGAAGGTGACAACTGCTCCGAGAACGATAAAAGCAATTTCCACAGTTCCGAGTCCATTTTTTCCTCCGTTTTTTCCATCATTGACTTTAGGACTGGTAGCTGGTGCTGACACAGAAGAAGTCTCTTCCAGATAGCGCAACATCGCTTCCTGGAGCTTTTCGTCACCGCCAGATTCGGGACTCTCTTTCAAATAGCGCAGCAGCGCTTCCTGCATCTCTTTTTCATCGATACCACCTTCCAAGTAGCGCATCATCGCTTCCTGGACCTTTTCTGCCTGCGCATCGTAATCAGCTTCCTGCGACTGATAATCAGCTTCCTGCGCATGATAATTGGTCTTTTCTTCCTGCGGCTGATAATCAGCTTCCTGCGAATGATAATTAGAGATCTTTTCTTCCTGCGAATTATACTGCGAATGGGAATAATTGGAGTCGTCCTGCGAGTAACTCGCGGGCTTTCCGACTGATTTGATTTGTTCCCCCTGAGAAAGCGATTCGTTAGCTTTGCAGTCAGCATTCATGCAGCCGTGACGGTGATGCAGATACGTTTCGATCTGGAAAGCCCCAACATGGTCCAGACACTGAATCCATGACAGCAGGAAGATGCTCACTTTTTGAAAGTGAAACATTTTTTGAAACCTTAACTTGACATATACCATGATTTCTTTTTTTTTCTGTCAGATATTTCCTTTTTTCGAATCTGTCAGATATGATTTCGAGGGATGATAGGACTTCGAATCTGTCAGATTTCGACTCTATCAATCTGTCAATTTGTGACTAATTTCGACTCTATCAATCTGTCTTTTTTGTAAACTTTTTGTAACTAATTTATATTTTATATTTCGAATAGACTGTCAAACTTCTGTCAATCTGTCAATCGATTTGTAACCTATATAAACTATTTGTAACTTACAAACTTTCTGAAATTTTCTGAAAGGAAAGAACGATTTTTTTGAAAACACGAAAGAACTATATGAACTCTTTCTAACTCTCTTTAGTTAGTTTAACTCTCTCTCTTGATTCTGATTGGAATTCTTTCGCCTGAAATTCGACTGAAATTCCACTATGAGAATTCTCTAAATTCTGGATTTCGCGAAGCACAGAGCTAAGCTTTCAAATAATAAGTATATTTAGTGAAAGTTGAAGATCGGGTATATCTATATTTCAAATTTCCACTGACAGAAGATCTTTCCGAGCAGGATCTTTCCGAATAGGACTCCGAATGATCAGATTCCTGACAGTGAATGACTGTGGACCGTTCGAACTCTGAAACGTAGTATCAAGTTTGACAACAATGAATTCTGGAAAGTGAATTCTGAAACTTTTTTTTCCTAAATATCAATGAATTCTGAAGCTTTTTTTTCCTTTTTTCTCCTCAATGAATAACTATATACCATGATTTGAATTTCTTTTTTTCTGTAAGTTTGTAACTCACAACTTTTTGTAATTTTGTTATTTTTTTTGAAAGGAAAGAACAGAGAAAGTTACTTTTAGAACAGAGAAAGTCTAGAACTGAGGAGTCTGGAACCGAGAAAGAGCTGAGCTCTCTCTCTCTCTTGAATCGAGAGATTATCGACTGAAATGAGAGCCTAGGAACAACGTTACTTGTATAGCTTTCTCTTGATCTTGTGTAGCTTTGTTTTGTTCAAGATTTCGCGAATGATTCACAGTCAACGACAGGATTCCCTGACAATAACTGGAATCCTTGATAATAATTGTGTGTACATTGGTAAAACCAACTAACTTACGTAAATAAAGGATTATTTAATAAAAAGGGGCCGCTACTGTGAATCGCAGATCAGATTCACAGTACTGTGAGAAGGATAAAGGTCAAAATCATGTCAGTGAGTCTCAAATTTCGAAGATTTCTTCACAACAAGTTACAACGCTGCCAGACTGTGGCTAGTAGATAAGCCCTCCTTTTGGAGACTACACTCAACGATTACGAGACTCATGCACCCGCACAACAAATTACGACACTGAATCACGCTTCTGCAGCACGCTATTAAAAACGAAGAGAACCGGAACTTAGAACAAGCCCGTCAACAATGCGCAGACTATTACTAGGACGCCCGCCAACCGACGCCTGAATATTTACGCGATTTATCAAAACGAAGAACACCGCTTGATGTCAAAACAAAGACCACCTTCAGCCTACTTTCCAAAAATATTAACCTTTGACATGCCTAGGTAGCCACTTCATCTGATGAAGTGATTACCAAAGTGATGATCAAAATAAAGAGTTACCACTTCATCAATCTTGATGATCAAAATAAAGACTCTGAGCACCTTCAAAAGAACCAGTGCTCGGGCCAAAAATAGTTTCAATTCAAAATTCAAAACACGTTTAGAAACACGCCTCGTTGTCTTCCGACTCCGAGGAAGTGACCAGATTACCGTCTTCACTCCCTGGTCATCGTCTCAGCTCTCCTCAGCTGAATTATTACGGCGATTTTTACATGAAACGCTTGGGCATTGATGCAAACACAACTGTCACAGATAGACTTCGCCATGGGCTACAACAGCTTGTCTGCGTCTAAAACAGCTCATCTTCGTCTAAATAAGGCAAAGTCTGATCTCATCCTTATCACAATGTTTTTTTTGTGTGTTTCGCCCTTATCACCATGCTTTTTTTCTGTGACTCCTCATGTCAACTCCTCGTGTCGGCGCAGCATCACTTTTTTTTTGTGCATTCACACTTGTGTATGATGTATCTCACACTTGTACACTGATCTCGCACTTGTGCACTGATCTCACACTTGTCCCTCATCGTCATCGTGAGTATATCACACTTGTCCCTCATCGTCATCGTGGGTATATGATTTCCGATTTACAGACGTGCGAGCTTCCACAGGTTCCACATCCATCTCCGTCTCGTTTGTTGGTCCAACTGCGTCCGTCTCGTTTGTCTTGTTTGTTGGCGCTGCGTCGTCCGTCGGAGTCTCGTTTTTCGGAATCGGAGTCTCGTCCGGCTCGTTGGTCGGAGGAGTCGCCGATTTGTTTGGTCGTTCCAGCTGAAAGGTGGCTCGCGGATCTATCACAGCTTGCTGAATAGGAGGAGCCAGCACCACATTGTTTGTCGGAGGAGCCATGTGTATTGGAGCCACCACAGCTTGCTGAATTGGAACAGCTTGCTGAATTGGAGCGACCATGCCCTGCTGAATGATCGGCATGTTTGCTGGAGCTGGTATATCCGGCTCCATACATGGCACGTCGGTGGCGACCATTCTCATCTTACTCCTCCCATTCACTTGCGAATTCGGAAAGAATTGCGCCTCGATAGAAAGAGCTTTTTTGTGTCCCAGCAATTGTCCTTGCACTACCGCCACAAGCTTATCTTTCTTTTTATTATCATAGGTTTCGCACCAAATCAATACGCCAGTAGTGGAATCGTATCTCCCGACCATCGAAAAGCTCCCGTCTTCCGTGTCGCCGCCAGAACCGCAGAAATTACATCTGCGCATCATGCTGAAGAAGGTCTGTTTATGGTTGAATTTCTTACCCAAAAACTGCCCATCACCGAGATAAACACCATCAATCACGTAATTCCCGGTATTTTTCATTCCCGAAGACTCCAAAATAAAGGACGAACTCCACGAGGAATTCAGAAGCGATTTTAGGGATGGAAATGTATCGGCAATTTTTTTCGTGTCAGCAATATTTTTTGTTGGTGAGTTTTTTGTTCCTGAAGAAGGTCCTGGTTCGTCCCGCATTCTTCTTATTTTGTCCCAGATCTCTTTTTGCTTGTTTTCGTTTTCTTCCAGCTGCATGCTACGCATGCATCGCTTTCCCAAAAAGCATAGAAGAAACAAACTCAAGACCACCACGATGATGATCACCGCATCTTCGTTACTCGCATGACCAGTGTTTGCACGGCGTCTGGTCCCTTTCAAAATGCGCAACACCGTTTCCTGGACTTCAAGTTTTTCTTCTTGCGAGATTTCAGAATTACTGTTTCCTGCCTGTGAGGCAGAACTATCCTGCGAGCTCCCGACTTCGAGAGCTGCAATCATCACACTTGACAAACACTGACTCCATAACAGGAGCCTTTTTTGAAACTTGAATATCATGATTTTTACTTTTTTTTGTGAGCTTGTAACTTACAAACTTCTTACAACTTTTTCAAATTTTCGGAAAGGAAAGGAAAGAACTCAATCTCTTGATTCAACTGAAATGAGAGGAGTTGCTTTCTTCTTTCTTTTTTTAGAAGACTTCGCAAATCACAATCAACGACAGAACTCAGCTGTTACTCTGAGTGACTCCTGACGATGACTGCGGTAAAAATTTTAGTGAAAACTATTTAAATAAATAGCTACAGCCTACTGTGTGTGGTAATCCGATGGTAATCCGATAGATAAATCACTGATTCACATTACTGGGAGATTCGCAGATCAAAGTCAATTATTTTGTCTCAAAAATTTCGGAATCTTTAATCACAACAACGCTGCCAATCATCATATGGCTCGTAATTAAGCCCTCCTTTTGGAGACTACGCAGTCACTCAACATTTACGAGACTCATGCTACCGCACATTGCTGCACAACAAATTACGACACTCAGTCATGCTCCTGCAAACAGCAACACGCTACAACGAACGAAGTTAACCGGAACAACGAACCAATCAAGTTTCAACACAGATTTAAATTATTCCCAGCGCCCCCGCCTGCGGCTGAATATTCACACGATTTGCCAATTGAAAATAGAGAACACCTCCAGCCTGAGCTCAACCTTCGACGAGGTAAGCAATTCATCAATTGTGATGATCAAAATAAAGCGCTTCAATACCTTCAAGAGAGCCAATGCTCGGGTCAAAATTAGTTTCGCTTCAATTCAAAATTCAAAACATCCGGCTCCCAGGTCTAGACTTACTATATATCTCAGCTTGCGCATGTGATGCTCGGGTATTAATGATGAATGTAGACACGACTGTCACAAATGGACGCCGTCATGGTCTAAAACAGCTTATCCTCGTCTAAAAAAGGCAAAATCTGATCTCATTCATATACTATAGCGGGTCTATCTATTGTCATAACGGTCCACTCTTTTGTCATTGGCTGCCTGTCGTTGGCAATACCAATGCAAAAGTTTTTTTTTCTTCAATGTCATGACAGCTGAGTTTGAACTCACTAGACTTAGTGACTACTCAGATCACAGCTAACTACTCCCCAGGAAATGATGGCAAGTCATACGAACTACTCCCCAGGAAATGATGGCAAATCATACGAAAAATGTTTAGAGTTTCTCCCCAAATGACAAAAGTTGCGAAAAGGTTTAAAAGATTCAAATTGAATTCAACTCCCCGAAATGATAATCTGACTCGTTCGAAAATTTAGGATGACATAAGTTTTGGCGTCAATGACTGCATGAATCGATGATGAGTTATGTAAATTAGTGTCAATGAAAGCGCTGCGCTCCTTCCTGTATACCATAAA
>Ga0099797_100136_pt1 | contig 46888 bp, 24 predicted proteins | sample Uncmet_Sort48C_1_FD_89871 | JGI IMG/M metagenome (GOLD analysis project Ga0099797, IMG submission 89871) | Marine eukaryotic communities from CALCOFI LINE 67, Pacific Ocean - C012_Sort48C_1 | ecosystem: Environmental > Aquatic > Marine > Oceanic | place: Pacific Ocean: Monterey Bay | collected...
ACACACGTGCATTAGACACTGGATAGCGTTGTAGTTTTGCTCTACATCCCAACAAATCCCCGAAAATGCCTGCTCGTACTCCAATTGTTGGTGGAAACTGGAAATCCAACCCAAAGGACACGGCGTCCGTGGAAGCCTTGGTCACTGCCTTCAACGAATGCACGTTTGAGAAGTGTGAAGTGGTCATTGCGCCGGTGGCAATCCATATTCCTTTGTGCAAGGAGAAGTTCAGCAAGATCAAAGTATCGGCGCAGAACTGCTCCAAGGAAAAAGAGGGTGCCTTCACGGGCGAAATCACCGTCAACCAAATCAAAGACTTGGGTCTTGAATGGACTCTGATTGGACACAGCGAGAGAAGTATTCCTCTTAATTTTTTGTTTGTTCTGTTTCACAAGTGTTTGTTCTGTGAGTTTGTCTAAAATTTGCTTGAAAGTTAGCCAAATGAAGAAGTTAAGTCCCATATATGCCGCGATTGGGGATCAGAAATGAAAATTTGCGAGAACTTGTTGGTCACAATGATTTGTCACTTTATAATGGTGTTTCTACAATTATGACTAAAGGAGTCAAGTACGGCGAAACAAATGCAGACCTTGCTCTGAAGGTCGAGAAGGCTCAAGAGGCTGGCCTCAACACAATCTTCTGCATCGGAGAGTTGCTCGAGGAACGACAGGCAGGCCAGACTAAGGAGGTTTGCAAAACGCAGCTCACAGCTGTCTTCGACAAGATCAAAGATTGGAGCAAGATCGTCATTGCTTACGAACCGGTGTGGGCTATTGGAACCGGCGTTGTCGCCACCGTGGAGCAAGCACAAGAGGCACACAAGGACGTGCGACAGGTATAACTCTTCATCTCTTTTTTCCTGAATATTACTTTCACACAGATATCTACCATGCTTGGACCCCAAATATGCTGAGAGCACATGGGCAAGAGCATAATTTCTTTCTTCGAAAAACTCAGATCATCGAGGAGGGTGTTTCCAAGGAAGTCGCTGAAGCCGTGAGAATCCAATACGGTGGAAGTGTGAGCCCTTCCAATTGTGGAGAATTGATTGCCTGCGACGATGTTGATGGTTTTCTGGTTGGTGGTGCCTCTCTCAAGCCCGACTTCACCACCATCATCACAACTGTCGACAAAGCAGCCGCCGCTTAAAGTTCGGCTTTGAGACAAGCTCCTGAGAGTTACGTCATGCACATGATGCGAGGATATGCTATTGTAGTGACTTTCTTTCAGTGAGAACTATCGCGCGGTCTATTTGGTGTGCGATATGGTCTGCAGTCTATTCACTAGGTGCTATATGGTGTGGAGAATCTTATAAGGGGCGATGATAGGTGGTGAGACTTGTGGCATACTACAAGTCTTTCCACAAAAGAGAACACCATTGCACTAGCGTGACGCGAGGAGGAACCAACGACTGCTTCAAAATTTTTCTGATCAATCAGAAAAATCGAAGTCTTCAGGAAAGCTGCATTCTCAAGAAAAATTGTCGGTATTTTTTGATGACGACAGTGACTCGAAAATAAATAGCCAAGAAATTGTCTGGAAGAGACAGCGATGCATCGCAGTGTGCATTTTCCAACTACCACAAAAAATGTACTTGAGTATGTCAATTCGTTCTTTCTCGATGGAAGAACGGCCTTTCTTTACATTCATGCAATTTCTTCAGAAAAAATATTTGAAAAACATTCATAATTACACAAAGTGCGAGTGAGATTTGGCTCAGTACTGCTGACTGAGTCTTTCGAGTCTTTGTTGCAGATGACGTCCACGACTCTCTGAGGGCTCTCTGAGAGTGGATGTCTTTTCAGAAACGATTTTCATTCATTTTCCGGGTAGGTGGTTCAGTGAGCTGTTTCCTTTGGATAAAACAAAATTTTTTTAACGATAGGCATTCGCCCAACCGATCTGGGTGACATCATATGAGTGTTCATAATATCGACAATTGAATCATTGGGAATGTGAGAGGGAATCCACCAAAAGAGCAGCAACTGACATTGTGTGTGACAGGGTTGTGCGATCGTTGGCAGCAAACTACGACTAAGCAATTTTGTTTTTCTCGTACGCATCAGCAGTTTCCAAGGTTCCAGTTTGTTCAAATTACCATAGTTCGTTGGAATCACAGTTTCAGATAATCCTCCAGCAAAGCAGTGAACAGGACGGCAAAAAGTCGGCGGATCACGTTCAGAACAGATAGAGCACAGGAGCGCGGCAACATGAAAAAGCAGCCCTGTGAACATGAATCTGCAAGTCCCACAATTTTTGAGATGATTCATTTTCACATTCTTGATAATCATCAGGCAATATTGGATTCGATGAGTCTTCCCGGTTGCCCAATAGTTTTGATAAAGAGTAAATACAGCCGACCAGGATAGAATTTTGCAGAATACAGAGCCAGTCATCCTCCCTAGTCAGTTAGGATGGGTCAACACTTCTTGTGGCAATTTCTTAGAAATTGCAGCAAAAGCATTTTCAGGACGGTCGTGAGTGTAAGTCTGCCGGCTATCGCTAAGCTGGGGGCATCCGTCGGTGTTAACCAGAATGCGGATTCGATGCGGAATTTGGATTTCGGATTGCCGCAGATTGAATTTTCACGTGCAGTGTGCGCTCGTTATGAACATGATCTCCATGTTGCCATTGCAGGAGGCGAGGTCGACCATGTGCGTAATTTGCTGCCAATTTGCATAACTTGTAGTTGGCATTTTCGGAATCTTCATACGTTAACCACCGTGGCATTGTGGGGCGCAATATATTCCAGACACGACGCGATTGTCCATATTTTATTGGATGAAACGACTGCAGGTGGTGCGCCCAAGTTAAACCTTGTCGATCCTACTTGGGGTGACAGCAGTCTTTTGGCTGCAGCCAAATTCGGCAATGCCGCCATTGTTGGCGCTTTGCTGCAAAAAGGAGCTGACGTCACGCAAACTGACCGGATGGGTTACACTGCTCTCATGAATGCAGCGAAAAATGGTAGCGATTCCATGGTGCTCGTCATGCTCGCCCATTGTGGTGACTCCGCAATGACTGTGGTGAACTTCTGCGATAATGACATAGGTTCTAGCCCTCTGATTTTGGCAAGCTGGCGCGGACATGTTTCCACTGCTGATATCCTCTTGAGGAATGGAGCGCGTGTGGATCAAGCCAACAAAATGGGAAAAAGTCCTCTCATTTTTGCCACAAGTAGAGGGCAGACAGCGGTTGTTCAGTTGCTGTTGAAACACGGAGCCAACGTGAACTTATTCGATAATGAAGGCAAAAGCGCATTGCTGCTTGCAGCAGAGTACGGGTACCAGGACGTCATGGCAGCATTAATTGAAGCAGAAGGAGGCTGCAACATAAACCAGTCTGACAAAACGGGCAATACCGCTTTGATGTTTGCTGCTGAGAACGGAGACTTGGGCTCCGTCGTGGATCTTGTGAAAGCGACAGCCAACGTCAAACAAGTTGACAAACAAGGCAGAAGCGCTTTGTATTTCGCTGCTGCCAATGGCCATCTCCATGTCATCCGTTACCTGTTGCATGCTGGGGCCGAAGTCAATCAGCAATCAGAGTATGAGAACACCATTCTGATGGTTGCAACGCAAGCTGCAACCATGCTTTTCGAAACTGTTTTCACGTTGGTGCAAGCGGGGGCGCGCGTCAATGACAGAAATTCTTTGGGTTGGAGTGCTCTCACATATGCGATATCCCAAGGAAATAAGTCCACTGTCAAATTCTTAGTGGAGGATCATGATGCTACCATTCAGGCAGCAGATATTGCCGAAGCAGAAAATCACGCCGAAGTGCGTCTGTATCTGCAACAGATAAAACTGAAAAAAAAATCGTCAGCGAAGAAAATTGTCAGCGAACGTCTTCAGAAGATATCTGGCAGGACAAGCAGAAAAAGCACGAGCGTTAAAAGAGTAGACCAAGTGAGCATCGAGCAGAACAATGACGTCCGGAGCCAAACCTGGAGGGGAAAAAGTTTCCTCAGACTCAGTGTCATCCCGAAGTGCACACAAAGAATTGTAAATCGTCCCCCGTCAGGTAGCGGTCCGTCGGGTAGAGGTGACTTCTCTCGTGACTCATCGAGCAGTGGCATCTCCAATCACGATCTATCGACTACTGCGTCTCCAGACTCAACGAAATTGAGAGAGCCAGTTTCCTTTCTGAAAAAGATTCCTGTTGTCCCTTTCCTCAGCGGAAGGACAGCGATTCGGGTCATGTAGAGTTCGCTGAAAAGTCTCATTTGCATGAATGGAAGAAAAAAAGTATTCTCAAAAGACAGTCGGGAACTAAATTAGCCTGGTTGGCCTTAGGTCAACCAGCGCTCCCGAACCGTGCAAACATCAAGCCTATTGTGATTCGTATTCAGACTTAGCGCATACACATCTACAGACAGCTTCGAGCAGTCTACAGACATGCAGCTGTAGTTCCCAGACATCCAGAACATATTAGATGTAGTTCAGACGCATCTAAAACATAGACTTCATACATCATATAGCGCCACAGGAACGTAAAGATTGGCATCTGTATCAACAGTGCCTTTATTTCCAGTCAAAATAAACATGTTTTTTATTCCAGAAAGAAAAGCCGTTCGCTAAGTGATCAGATAATCACATCATTACTGCGGATGTCCAGACGACAACAAAAGAAAACTGGTCGAATTCAACACAAGATGAGCCTGACAATCAAACAACAGTTTCGAAACATTCAGATGATGTGCTTTCACAAATCATATGAGCGTCCGACATCAGTTTAAGTCATTCGAAACAGTCAAGATACAATTTGAAAACTGGTAAATTTATTGGAATCTCAAGTTCGGTCGTTACCGACCGGTCTTATGCGGAAAAAATGCACATTCATCGGCAAAAAGTCTCTGTTTGAATAAGATTCAATGAAGTAGTGATAGACATCCAGACATCAGTTAAAGTTTGGCGAGGAGGAGCTTGATATTCGGGTGTGTGGTCTTTCAGACCATCTCGTATCCGCATGGAGAGAAAGTGGGGGAAGATTCTGACCATCGTATAGCGACTGATATTGATAGTAAAATGTTTTGCTGCAAAATAGGAAGACTGCGGTTTTAGGTCTAATCTGGATGAGTATTAATAGTACAGTATCAGCCGGATTTAATCAAGATATTATATTAGTAAGTGTCACCTCATGTCGAAAAAAAAGTTACAGTATTGCGTCTTAAATTAATTTTAATAGTCGTTCAGTTATCATTTCCAGCATTGCGAACCGTTTCCGCAGGCGATAAGTCTCAGTGAAAGACTCATATGGTGCGGCAGTGGTTCAATGGTAGTAACCTCTCATTTAGATTTCTGAGTTGACAAGATTTAATTAGAAGTTGCAAGCGTCCAATAGGGCATGTGATGTATGGTGTGGATCAGGAAGTCGTATTTTAATTGACGTTCAATGTCAGCATATTGTTGCATGTTACGATTGTCATGGCCACAAGTTTATGACTGTGAAAAAATTACGGATGATAAGTCTGAGGGTAATTCGTTACGAATGTTCGATTCAGCCGCATCTTTTCTTTCTGATTTTTCTGTGTTGTTAACTTTTGGGTTCCGTCAAGTGTACAGTTGGAAGGATGTCGAACGGTGTCAACCGGTTATTGGTGTTATCAAGCTATATTCGAGGTTCGAGCTGTGTCACATGATTCAAATGATTGTTGCAAATCATTGGGATTATCGTCATTTCGTTGTGGAGTGCAGATTTTCAGGGATGGGTGGGATCGTCGTGCCACAATTTGTGGGTGTGTGTTTCAATTTTTTCAAGGAAGTGGGTTGGTGCCGTCACGATGTCTCATGGAATGATTGTCTAATTTAAATTTGTCTTCATCGGTTTCAATTGGCGGAATGTATTCAAATAGGGTGCGGGGTATACGGCAGAGACAAGTCTTGTCTTATGTCAATTGACAAAAACAGCAGCCATATCGAATCAGTGAAAGTTTTTTTTTCTATTGGAGGAGCAGATTTGGTGAACTGCGGTTATGTGATCCATTCACACGCATTGTCACATTGAGTTTTAAAGTCACAATCAAAAGGAGCGAAAATAATGTCCAAGCTTCCGGCCCCCGATAAGAGTCCATGCAGCCCCGCTCTTATTGTCCGAGCCTGGTTTCTGAATGGCGAGTCGATCGATGTGTGTATCGGAATGCGTCCTGAAACGCAAGATGCTACGGAAGACGACAATGAAAATGATAACAGCGTTGATGGAACCGATCATGTAACAAATTTCGATGCTGGTGCTGAACTCTGTGTTTCGCGGGAAGCATCAGACCCTGATGTTGTGGCACCAGAAGCGGTAGACAAAACTTTTTACGTTTTGGTCCGCGAAATTCGGATGAAAATTGCTGCTGGTCTAGCGTTTGTGAGAGCCCATTTCGTTCCTCCAGAAATTCTCCAGGTATGTGATGCCAATTTGCCTCTGGCAGATCACGTGCGTATCATAGCCAAAAGACAGCTTCCAGCAGACCATGAAAACTCATCCGACGACCCACTTGAACAACCTGATATCATCACATTGGACATTAATGGGCCGCTGCAAGTGGAAGTGCAAGTTCTCCAGTTTGGTGATGTCGATACATTCATGGAAAGCATTTCCCTTGGTTGCACTAAAAAAACAATTAGTGAGACCGGAGAACAGGTGGGAACCTCCCTCAAAGAGCGACTTTGCGAAGCACGATTCGCTTCTGGTCGGGATCGAGATGCCGCATGGCGTGCTGTGGTGTATCTTCTGCCATCTTTCTCAGAAATGACGGCAGTGCCACATCTCCCCGGAACGACTGTGGCATTACCCGCCGAGAATGCGATCGCACGTAACGATAACGAGATCCAGGAGTTCCGCGAATTTTATGCAGAGTTGTTGAGAAGTGGCATGGAAAAGGCGTTGCTCTTGTTATTGTTTGAGCGGAGGGATCTCTTTGTTTCACGGGAGATGTTCAACACAGTGATCGACGCGAACACCCACTCCTATCGATGTCAGAGCAATGTCCTGCTGGTGGCCATTCGGCGTTGTTCAGTGAAGGTCTGCCTCGCAATTTTGCATCACGATCTCTTCGATGTTCACATCGGTATCAATGCATGGTCTGACACTTCGGGGTCAGTCTTGATACAAGTTTTAAGAAGTGAATCGCCCCAGGCTCGGGACGAGTTTTTCTTTGCTTTGCTTGCCAAAAAAGACCCCGTTTCTGGAGACTCTGTCATCCTCCCAGAGGTTCTGAATGGTGTGACCAAGGAAGGCGTGAGTGCACTCAGCAAAACGTTAGAATCAAAAAGCGACGCATGCTGCCTGGCGTTGCTACGTCATCCGAATTTTCGCGCGAAAGAGAGCCTGATTGCTTCTGGAAAAGGACCCCATCTTATGAGCGTCGTGGTAACTGCCGCGCAGTTGGCAACAGAGGAAGTTGTGATGGAAATGCTCGGCTGCGATGAGTTACCTGCTTCTGGTCTCAATTTTGTGAGCTGCCGACTGCGACCCCCACAGAGGAACGTCCTCATGTCTGCGGTGAAAAGAAATGCAAATCTTAGAAAGATGCGATCGAGCACCAGCACAAATGTGATAAAGGCCCCTGATTCAAAAAGTTATGATGATCGCACTCGAATCTGTTTGGCCATTCTGCGACATCCTTTGTTTGACAGCAAACGCATTTTAAATTATTGTCCTCCTGACGAGAGTCTAGACTTGTGGGACCGACCTGTGAGACTGGAGGAGCAACTCCTGGCGGAAGCGTTCAAATCCAGAGTGCCGGATACTGTCGCGTTGGAAATTTTGAGACATGAACACTTGCTTGGGGAGACGCTCATTGGGAGGACAGCAAAAAATACTATTTTTGTCGCACTCACCTACGCATCAGACAATGTTGTATTTGAGTTTTTGAAGCATCCGAAGCTGGATTTGGAAAGGTCGTTGAACGCCACCAGTTTGTTGGACGCAAAAGCACCATGGACGATCTTGATGGTTGCTTTCAGATACGCGTCTGAACCGGTGTGTTTGGAACTGCTATCAGAGACTGCTCCTTACAGAAGCTTGTTTACCGCTGAAAACATCAATCTGTTTCCTTCGGATACCCTGTGGCACCCCTTCCGCATGGCCTGTGGATTCGCTTCCACTCCATGTGTCCTCTCGTTCTTATCGCATCCATTGCTGACTTCCGAGACATTGTGTGATTGTCATCACGATAAATATGGCGACTCCGCTCTGGTGACCGCGTTGATGTATTCGAGTGAGGAAGTGTGTTTGGCGATCTTGAACCATGAGAAGTTCAATGCGGGAATCTCGGAACACGAGCAGTTCAATTCATCGTCTGCATATTCGAAAGATCATTGCCTGAATCATTTGAACACTCTCTGCACGGCGCCGCCATTTTATTATGCTTTGAGGTATTCAACGGAAGCGGTATGTTTGGCTATCTTGGACCACCCTGGTTTCGATTCAGATTCGTTGTACAGGCTACCCTATTATCACGTCGAGGAAACCAACAACAGGGCATCGGTCCTGCATGCAGCGTTCCAGAGCGCAAGTGACAGAGTGTGTGAGGAACTTATCAAGAAACTACCTTCGCGAGGTCAATCGACCGATTCGAATTCGGAGGACGATGCTCATCCTGTGAATGATGTCAATGGAGACGGCCAAAGTGTCTTGCTCTATGGATTCCGTTTCGTAGCCCCAAGTGTTTGCCTTCAGTTGTTGCGGCATCCCTCTCTGAAAAGAGCAGAGCATGTGAATCGAGTTTTTGCAGGTGATGCTGGTGACGAGATCAGCGATCCAAGAACGATCTTGATGGTTGCATGCCGTTATAGCGCTGAAGATGTGTGTCTCGACATATTGCCAGACGTGAGCAAAGACAACCTCAAGCTTGCGGACATAGACGGATGGACAGCCCTTGTCTATGCCGCACAGTTCTCAACTGCCACAGTGTGCAGAAAAATACTTGAAAAACAGATCGCATTTGCAAAGAGTGATGATGACGGCACCACGGGACAGCTTAATGAAACCAGGACCAGCAATCACATGGCTTTCACTCCCACCGTTGTGACAAAGATTTTGGATCTCTGTTTGCGTAGAGGAGACCCCTCCATGGAAGAATTTGCAGTGGAACTGCTGCAGCAAATGGCGGAGCATATCCTGAAGACTCGAAGTTCAAAAGTTGCAATATCCTCCAGCAAAAGGGAAAATCCGCAAATGGACACTGTTGAAGGTGGTGCTCGTGAAGTTATACCTGCAAAATCAGAAAAGTTTCGGTGTAATATATGTTGCCCTGAACACGGATGTTCTGAGGACAGGGCGAATGTTCCATCGGATCACTTTGGCTGTGATAGGCCCTTTCTGGTCTGTCACCATTGCAAAAGAATCGACTTCTCAACAGCGACAGTTCAGTCGGAAAATCACGTGCAGAAAGGCGAGCATAGCAATGGAAAGAAGCGTGTCGCAGTGGACAATAAAAAGAGTTCGCATGGTATTTCTGAAATAAGAATTGCCAAACGGTGCCGCCACCCGTATACGAGCAAGACGGCGCCGCGCGGCCGTCTGTGCGATTGGTCCGTCTGCGAAGAGTGTCTGGCGCAGCGGCCACTATCCGACTATTTGCCAAAATTTTCAAAGCTGATGGACGTACTGCGGAGCAGGATTGATCGAGTGTCAGTGGCCGAGAGTGGAGAATCAATTTCAAATGTCAGTGGTAGCCAAGTTTTGGACTTTTTGGGTTTTCCGCAGGACGTGGTTGCCACAATTCTGGGAGATAAAGAAGGTTCTGCCAATGGGGAATAGTGAGTCACGCCACGTGAAAAACTCATCCAAGACCCCACGTTGAAATCGTGGGTCAATTTATTGTCAAGTCGAGCTTTCGTGTTCAGAATGCTGCGCTCGTTTGATTTTGGTGAAAGGGCTTCAGCCTGCCAGCGAGGGCGCATATGGTACCATCAAGATAATCTGAGTGCGAGTCGGGTATCTGTCATGAAGCTGAAGCTGAAGCTGGCATGTCATTGCAGACAGTCTGATGAGATGATGAGATTCATGCAATACGTGGTATCGCATACAGATGAGTGTGGAGGTCTGCGAAATATGTGTTGAGACATCACAAAAACGAGAGCTGAACTTTTCAAACCCGCAAAATTTTTAATGATCCCGGATTGACAGTAGTGAGTTGAATCTCATTGTGAATTCATTGTTTTCTTTCACGTTCTCTGGAGTGGACGCAGTGTGTATCATTTCCAATTGTGAGAACCAAAGCGGACACCAAAATTGCCACAAAGTGAAAAAAAATTCAGCCGGAAGCGGACAGAAAAATAGAATCAAGTGAAGTTGGGCAGGAAAGAAAGAAAAAAATGGCAAGTAAAGATGACGATCCTGAAGATCCCGAGTGGAATACGATGACAGAACGCATGATGCATGGGGCAATGAACAAGTCAAAGGGGCAGTCGTCGGCTGCCGGAGAATCCACTGGTGCGGACGAATCGTCGTCGAGTTCATCTGAGTCATCAGAGGCACAATCTGTGATGCAAGAAGGTCTGTCGTTCTTTGAGCGGAGGGTTCTCGATCGGTTAAACATCCCAAATCAAGAAAAGCAGCTGGAATTGATCCTGGCTCTGCGAGATGCTGCAAGCTATAAAGCTTGGTTCAAAAGTCTGAAGAAATGGCAACAGGTCCTAGTGGTTGGAATTCCATTGGCAATAATTACGACATTCCTTTTGACCATATACGGTATACAGGTCGCTGCTGTGTACGCGGTTGCGGAGGTCCGCGTCCAAAACCCGGGTGTGACGCCAGTTCTGATCCATTCAGATGTGGACTCAGAAGGAACGTATACTGGTATGGGTGCCACAAAAAAGGGCGACCCGGATCTGGAAACTAGTGACCCGAAGTTCATTGTTGGCACCGCCAATGTCTTTACAAAAAGGAACCTGCTGGATTATCCGAAGCTTTCAAATCGAGAATTGGAAAACCTGTTGGATTTGAGTTTCAGTTTCAGAGGCGCTTTGCATTATTTCAAGATTAGTGGGTTCATCAAGTACTCAGAATCGCATCTGCTGTTGTTATCCGGCGATGGTAGCGAAATACGGGTGCAGAACGGGGCGGTTTATTTGAAGCGACCTTTTGAACAGCAGGTCGTGGTTGAGGAAGCGAGAAGTGGGAAACTGATGGTGGCACAGGAATTGTGAACCGTAATAATTCGTGAGCCATAATTTGTGAGATTTACAATTTCATTAAATGCTGGTTCGTTTGTTTTTTTTCAATGCATTGATCCTGTGATCCTGATCGGCAATTAAATGTGTATCGGTAGGATTTGATCCCTACTCATTCTGAACTTTGCTACAAAGACTGCTACCTATGATCGACATCCTTACTCGCACTGAATCACTGCTGCCACTTGCTCCATGCGCAGAAATCTCCATCTCAAAGAGAGTCGGACGACCTTGGAGAAGCGATACAGCAAAGAGAAACATAATAGTTTTAGAGTTCGAGGTGGGGTCGGCCTCCGGCCCGAAAAGAGAAGAGAGATGGAAAGACTAATGGTCGAGTTTTGCAACTGTGGTGGGTGTTGTCACACCAAGTCGCGTGTGAACGACTGTGAACTTGAAGTTGGAGAAATTCATGTGCGCCAAGATTTCATCATCCCTGATTACACTCAATTTAAAATGTGACGAAAACAATCACTTTTGCTCGATATCGGAGCCAGGAAAAATTTAATTACATCGGAAATCTCAATGTGAAATGAAATATGAATCAGTAAGCATGTTTTGATGTGAAACTGTACAGAGCTCGGGATCGAAAGGAGACCTTGATCTTCAGCAGATTCGGAAAGAAAGCTCCTTCATCTGTCGATTCGAAAAAAAGGCTCCTTTATCAAAGGAGAGCTTCGCCATTCATCTATTGAGACGATCCGTTTTCTGCGACGATGAACGCGGATGCTTGGCCAACCAATACCTCGGGGATGCAGAGGCCCATTCCGGAGCCAATGCAGATCCATAAAACGCCAGAACCAATGGCGGCAGTGCCACTTGGCAGGCGTTTCAACTGGGGTCACCAATCCACACCAGGAGGAGCCAGTCTATACCCAGTGCCTCCACATAGCGTGTTCCATCGAAGTATATTCCATATTTCGCCTTTTTTTCAGATTCAGAGTTTCCAATGACAGCAAGCAGATTCGTGGGCTTTGCATGCGCGCGAAATTTCATTACTTCCGTAGAGTCTGTGTTTGTTATGGAGGCGCCATTGGCTTTGGCAATCAAGTTGACTATTGTGAATGAAGTCGGAATCCATTTTGACTTGTCGGAATCCATTTTGACTTTTCAGGTCTGACGCAACAGCCGTGTATGGGTAATTTATGGGTCGATGGATCAAATGTGTACGAAGATGTGCGACTCGAGAAGCAGCCCTACCATTTGGAAAGAGACACACGGACAATGACAGCGTACTCGTACGACAGGAGAGTAGCCCCCGGTACATACGTTGAACCCAAACTTTTCAATCTCGCAACACATCCCAATTGGAAAACACGGGATCTGGATAGGTTTCAACAAGCACGACTAAAAAGAGACAAAAAGAGTTACTCGGTGCCAAGACGAGGGAGCGAAGGCCAGGAAGGACGTATAGCATGTTATTGAGTTTGATGGGCGCACAGCATGTTACTGAGTTTGATATGCGTACAGCATGTTACTGAGTTTGATGCGTCGAAACTTTTTCTCTCCATTTTCATAATCGTGATGAAAGAGGGCCAAAATCAAAAAACCTTTTCCGAACAGAATTCTCTTGCGTGTTTGTTGGTTTTGCGGATTTTACGATGGAGAAATGCGCCATGACACGTGGGGAGCTGGATCGACTGATGGTATCTGCGTGTGCCAACAAATTTCCATGCTCCCGGCCTGCAACTTATGAGGAATACATTTCAAAGTCAATAGGTCAGCTGCCGAAAATTAACAGAACGAAATTCGACGTCTGCTTCATCGGGCCAGGGAGCGAAAAGATAGGGCCAGGCGCATTGGACCACAAAAACACACTTTTTGTACGAAAAAAAGTTGTATTCCCCGGGGAGAGGCTGGATGGTTCATCAGGACAGATAGAAGTTGCAGACTCAAGTCTGTCAGGAAGGAAAACGTGTATAGCAGTCGTGTACAGCAACCGGCTCATAAAGCAGCCATCGCTGAAGCAGTTTGGGCTCCTTAGAAACACTCTGAAGGTGAATGGAAAGGGGGATCGAACAGATATCGAAACGCTGGATGAAGACAGGACGCAATGGAACACCTTCCCACATCTGTACCAGCAAACAATAGTCAACCAGCCTTTGAAGTATTAAATTCTCTGCAGTATTTGATGCTGCTCTACTTCAATGCTGTTGCGACAAAGGATGGCGCCGACTGGAGGTCCGCCAAGAAAGGGAGGTGTGCTCCTCTCACCGATACGTATCGTGGGTTGCTCCCTCCAAGAAATATACGTAATGTTTTTTGGGCCAGGACTTTCGTTATGAAAGTTTTGCGTCCAAAAATGAATCTTGAAATGAAATCTTCATTCATTTTGTTTTTCCCAACTTCATTCAATGACAATACAGACTTAGTGACCAATTGTTAATGCGCTTTCTATTCGAGGATACAGCGTCAAGACCGTATCTTTACCTTACTATCCGTATGTTTGTTACCGTGAACAATGCCAGACAAAAGCAGACTTAGCGAAAATTATCAAAGGCATACATATCGATGGGTTGAATAGTTGCATATTATAGGAAGGATACTAGTTTTACATAGGACATATTTTCATTATTTTGCATTCATTTTTGGCTTCTGGCTCTTCTTTTTGACGTTTGAAAGGTGTAGAGACAATTTTTGGACAGTCGGCTGTTCGTTTTATTTATGTTATTGGTTCATATCTCCGTTACGGTGGTGATATTTTCCACGTCGTGCAAGAATTGTGACAGCAAGACTTCGAAGCGGCATGATCCCGAAAGGCGTTTTTAATTTCTTCGGCGAAAGCTTCGGCGAAAGCAGCATATCGACGCGAGATCTGGCATTGCGCGCGTCATTCTTCCGTCTCATGATTTTAAACTCTGAAAAACTCATCCGTGTCACGTGTGACAATGTCTATACAGCGGTCTGTAAAGTTGACTGCCAACTAACTCAGTAGTGGTCCTTGAATTTGACAACGACAAATATGTCGGGCTCCCTAGTGAGCGAGCCGGATGATTGGCAGTGACATTGAACGAGGGAATCCTGCCCCCAGCGACTACACAGCAGTTAAAGTTTCTTTGCTCGAGATTGAGTGGTCAACATTACTGCAAAGCAGAGCCCGCAACGATTCTCGAAGAGAAAAGTAAAAAGCAGAACCGGTACTAAGTTCGAGTGATAGTGAGTCGAAAATTAATTCAGAGCGATGGTGCTCGCCGATCTTTCCAAGAGACTTACAGAGTCTGTCAAGAAATTCGGTGCAAGAAACTCAGCGCAAGCAGAAGCGGAAGTTGATAATCTACTCGACGATATTGGCACCGCCTTAATCGATGGAGATGTTTCTGTCCCGTACGTAAACGAGCTAAAGAAAGAGGTGAGAAAGGAAATCCTCGATGAGCGCAGCATACGGGCGAGCTACGGTGTGCAGGGTGGCTTCACCAAGCTGGGATCGCAGCAGAAGCAGAGAGTCATCCAACGAGCCGTGGTCACGCATCTTGGAAAGCTCTTGAAAGGAGATGGATCGCCATATCAGCCAAAAAAGAGAACAGAGAAAAGGCGAGGAGACAAAACAGCAAACGAACCGGAGGTTGTGCTCTTCGTCGGCCTGCAAGGCGCAGGAAAAACCACCAGCATAACCAAATATGCGCACTTCTACAAGCAGAAAGGTAAAACTTTTATTTGCCCACTTTTCAGCAGAAGCATTTGAAAAAAAAGATTTTCACGCTTGTGAAAAAGAAGGCGACACAAGACGTCAATTCTTGTGGGAATATGACAACAAATTTGTGTCGATGTTCTTGGTTCTTGTCGTGACTTGTTCAGATTGGGACATTCTTCATGAATTTCATGGCATAGATATTGAAATCCTGTAACAAAATTTGTCGTGTCAAGACTTAAAAAATTATATAAAATTTCCGTACCGTGATCCAGGTTTTCGTGTCGCACTTGTATGCGCCGACACATTCCGTGCTGGGGCATTTGATCAGCTGAAGCAAAACGCTTCAAAGATACACACGCCTTTTTTCGGGAGCTACACCGAAACGGACCCCGTGGCGATCGCGGAAGATGGAGTTCACGCATTCAAATCAGACACACAGGAACAATTCGACCTCATTTTGGTCGACAGTTCGGGCCGGCATAAGCAGGAAGCGGCTTTGTTTGATGAGATGTCACAACTCGTGGAGGCAATACAACCAACAGCGAGCATACTCGTGATGGACAGCCGGATAGGACAGGCAGGCTTTCGACAAGCATCCGCTTTTGCTGAGAGCGTCGACATCGGAAGTGTATTTCGGATCTCTTTTACCATTTTGTTAAGTACGAATGACGAGGGGGAAATAAATAAAATTGACATGAATCATGATCGCAACAAAAATAAAATTTACATTGATGACGTTGACAAGCCATTGACAAAAACAAAAACAAATGTAAGCCATTGACATGGAAAACATTTTCACAGGTAATTCTGACGAAAATGGACGACGGCTCGCAAAAGGGCGGTGGAGCCCTTGCAGCAGTTGCGGCCACTGGTGCCCCCGTTGTCTTTTTGGGAACGGGGGAGCATTTCGACGAGCTCGAGCAATTTCGGGCCGAAGGCTTTGTGTCAAAATTATTGGGTTTGGGTGACTTCACCGGTTTCTTCGAGAATGTCACAGACCGATTTATTGACACCGATGCGCTGAAGCGGTTAGCCGACATGGAAATGAACGATGGTAAGTCACCGACCCATGCGGATTTTTCTAATGTTCTGAAGGGCGAGCACAAGAATCTATTCGACAACATTTCGAAGGGTAAATTTTCATTGAGGAATTTGTACGAAATGTTCAATTCTATTGGCCCTATGGGAAATATGATGAACATGATTCCCGGTTTTGGAGGCGGTGGAATGCCTGCGATGCCCGGCATGCCACCTATCGACAAAGAGGCTTCCACAAAGCGAATGCAGAAGTGCATAACCATCATGAATAGCATGACAAACATCGAACTGGACGGGGTGCACCCCAAAACAGGTCAGGTGATCGACGTGACGAAAGACGAGTCGAGAATACGACGGATAGCAAGGGGCAGTGGATGCAAATCCGAGGCTGATGTCAAACTGTTGTTTTCTGAGTATGACAGAATAAAGGACATGGTCGACAAAATAGGCGAATTTGATTTTTCGAATCCCTTCGCCACTATGCAGAAAATGAAAGCCGCAATGGATCCGACACAACGGCAAGCTATGAAGAGCATGATGGGAAACATGGGTGGTTTTGTCGAAAATATGATGGCAGGCATGGGATTAGGTAAGCCGCCGCCGGGTATGGTAGATCAGGTCATGAATGGATTTCTTAGCGACGATCCCAACGCGAATCCCATGGCCAGTATGCTCGGCGGCGGGCAAGGCAATCCGATGTTAGCTGGCGGGGCGACGTCATCAACGGACGACGGAAACACAACGCTGATAACTGGCTCCAATGGTGGCCAGAAACGCGTGCTGAAGAACGAGGTCCCGGTGGTGTTACAAGGTCTAAAATCGAGACCTGGGGAGAACGGCAAGACCGGAAAAATCCTGGGTTACGACGAAAGCAAAGGACGTTACATGGTCGGTGACATAGAAGGCGTGGATCAACCGTTGGCATTGAAACCAACGAACTTACTCCAAAAAGATGCGGCAGTGAAAGACTCTTCGGGAATTATGGACAAACTCAAACTTGATTGGAAATCGATTTTGTTTGGGAAGGGCGGCAATTCTCCTCCGCCAGATGGCATGGTGAGCGATCTGTCAAAGCACGTGAAAAACCCCAGCGGAATCGCGGATAAGCCCATACAGCTTTTGGATAAGACGACCGTTCGTGTGCAGGGACTACAATCTGAGAAAGGAAAAATCTGGAACGACTGCTATGGAGTCATTATGGGCTTTGATGAGGCCTCAGAGCGTTATGTCGTCAATGTTGGTCCCACGGAGTTGAAAATAAAACTCCAGAACATCATGCTATGAGCCGCCGCAAGGGTCTGCTCCCACAGTACGCACGCTCTCCTGGAGTTCCTCCGCATCGGGTGTCGTTGCGACTCAGTCACCAAGTGTACTTGTAGCCCGGGAATTGATTTTATTGTTGTGATGGACCATATTCACATCATAGATTTTGAGCATGCGTGGAAAAACGCAAGGCCTTGTTGAGAAGAGTCGAATATTCTTGCTGTTCGGTATTCAAGTGAATTGTGTGAAAAGGCATTGAGCATAGAAGGTATTGAGCATTGCAATAAAAGAGAACCAAATGACATTCCTGTGCACAAAGAGGGACATGTGAGATTGTGAGAGGACTTTGGAGGTGATGATTGATCAATAATTAAATCTTGTGTGTGCAGATTCGGGGAGATTCATGCATGCAGATGTAACACAGACGGAAAACTGTGAAGAGATCGTGGTGCGGAGATCATGGGGAGTCGTCTCTGGATGGCTCCTATGTGGGCATGAGTGGCCAGTGTGTTTGTTCCCATTGATGTGCTGCTATATATTGGGAGGATTTGTCGAGTGGTGATGGTGAGTCGTTGTTAATCTGAATCTGAATCTACGTGACAAGCATTTGCTGACTTTGAGGGGAGCTGTTTTAAATCTTGATTCTAACTAAACATTTTGAACTTATTTCCAATTTCTCTGAAAATGATAAAAAAAGAAATAGCTTCTTAGTGGTTCCAGACGTGCTGCGTTGGCTGGCGCATCCAAAACTGTGAGAGGTCCTGACTCGATCTCCCTTCGGGAGGAAGGTCATATCATGACGCAATCTTAATGCATCTTTGAGCTGATAATATACACCATTGTTTGGAGGTAAAAGAACCTGACATCCCCTTGTCAAGTATAATTTCTGCCTGACTTGAGTCACTCCCCTTGATTCTTGAAAAACAAAAAAATTGCCACTGAATTATATCAACAATAATCTGTTTAATAACAAACAATCAGCTCCTTCAATTACCCCACAGTTACAGTAATATTTTATACCCACCACACCACCAGAAAAGATGGCGACCGATTTGGTACCCAAGACGTGGGTGTACGAGCGTGTGTACTCGATTTTCGGGTTTCCACGTGCGAAGAAGGAAAAAGCTTTTCAGACGATAGATGAAGACACGAAGAAAAGCGTAGAAATGTTTATTGAAAAGGAGGAAATAATCTTTCTGTGTTTCACGTCGCCTGGTGAAGCGCAGTTTAACGCATCGCAGGACATGATTGACACAACGAAGCTGAAGGGAAAGAAGGCTTTGTTGTGCCACAAAGTATCATCCGGTGGCAGTATGAAAATTTCAAAAGACAACATTTTCGAGAAAGTCGTTTTCATCGAATGCACGAAAGATGTGATGGGCGTGCTGAACACGTTTTGTCATTCCATCTATTTGTCGACACTGTCAAATCCCGCAAACCAGAGAGGTTGGAGTGATCTGATCTCGAAAGACTTGATGGACAAGTTTCATGCGTTTTTGGCGAACCTCCATGTCACGTGTGGTCTGATGACAGGAAAAACGTTGTTGCCGCTTCCTCCGAAGGATGCAACTTCCGACACACGCATGCAATCAAACAACAAGGATAGAGTACATATTTTGGAATCTGCTGTTATCACTTGGACCAAGCAGATCTCGCATGTGTTGAAGCAAGATCCGGAAACACTGATCAAGGACGGTCAAAACCCAGGTCCACTAGTTGAGCTCGAGTTCTGGAGGAACAAGGCCGCGAATCTGAACGTGATCCACGCACAGTTGCAGTCCGACCAGCTGAAAAAAGTGTTGAAGTTTCTTGAGCAGAACAAATCAACCTACACGAACCCATTCTCGCGTTTGCAAAAAGAGGTGGAGCAGGCGCGTGACGAGGCTATCGACAATGACCATTTCCTGAAGACACTTATGCCATACTTCGAGCAACTTGTCTCCGAATCCGCGGACTTCGAAAAATTGCCGGACTGTTTCGATGGTATTCTGCACACCATCCTCCTCATTTGGAAGTATTCCAAGTATTACAACACTCCTGCCAGGCTTGTTGTTCTTATTCGAGAGATATGCAATGTGATCATCTTCCAGTCATGCCGCTTCATTTCTGGCCCACAGATCTTCTCGCTCATCCAGAACGAAGAAGCCAAGGAAGCGGTCGAGAAGCTGGAGCAAACCTTGGAAATCTGCACGCAGTTCAAGGACAAGTATTCCCTATACAAAGACATCGCAGAACAACAGCCGCAGGGAGGATGGAAAATCCAGTCGAATGCTTTGTTTGTTCGCCTCGACGCGTTCCGAGAGCGATGCAGGGACATTTTGGATTTTACCAAGACGATTGTGCAATTCTTCAAACTCGAGAGGATAGATATCGGCGGTACCAAAGGGAAGATGCTCACCGCTGCCATCGGTTCCATCTACGAGGAGTTCAAAGCTGCTGTGGCAACCTTTCAGAGCGTGGAATACGACATCATGGATTTAACATCGAGTCGCAAATCTTTTGATGACGACTTTTTCTTGTTCAGGTGCTCGATCAAGGAGCTGGACAGGCGATTGGCAACGGTTCTGGGACTCGGATTCGAGGATTTGGATACCATTAACGGCAGAGCAAAGCTCTTTGATGCATTCGAAGGTCTGTTGGAACGACCGATCTTGGAGGACGAACTCGAAAAGAAATATGCAATCTTGTTGACCATGGTGAAAAACGACTTGAAATCCTGCAAGACCCTGTTCTCCGAAAACAAAGCCAACGTGGATCTCGTTTCCGATATTGCACCTCTGTTTTTGAACTTTCCGCCTGTCGCTGGCGCAATCTACTGGGTCCGAGCATTGAAGCAGCGTATCGAGTATCCGATGGCAAAGCTGCTTGTTTTCAACAAGTTGGTGAAAGAGAGACCAGACGAATACAGGGACGTGGAAAAAATCTACTCGCAGTTGGTGGAACTCTTCGAGGAATATGAGACGAAAAAGTATTCGGAGTGGCAGAAGCACTCGGTTGATTCAGCAAAGGAGAAGCTCAAAATGCGATTGTTGAGAAGATTGGAGAAGACCGGTCTTCTGAAGGTGAATTTCGACCCCGCACTCGTCCGTCTGCTGCGTGAAGTGCGATATTTTAAGTTGTTTGGTCTCACTGTGCCTGAGACAGCATTGGAGATTTACGACAGGGCAGATGTTTACAGAAGGTGGGTTGGCCAACTAGATATCGTCGTGCAGAAATACAATGCGGTGTTGACGGAATTGCTCCCAGTGGAAGAGCCGCTTCTCGAAGAAAAGATCATCAGAATGGATTCCGCGCTCAGTCCGGGTTTGACAGATTTGCGATGGAAGACGGAAGATAAGATTCCGGATCTGATTTCCCACGTTTCGCAAGTCGTGGGCGAAGTGTCGAGCATTGTGGACGTGATCAAGGGAAACCTGAAAAAGATCTCGGCAATCATCGAGCTCTGGTGCCAACAGCCGTTGTTGGAACGCAAGCCAAAACCGATGGCTGTGGACGAGTTCGACCTTATCCACAAGGCCAACGTTGGCACGAGACTCCATCTTATGGCAGAGCAGGGAAAGGAGATCCACAAGTTCCTCAAGGATTCCGCGGAGGCTTTGAAGGTGTCGAAGTCCGCTGCCATTTGGAAGAATTATGTCGATTTCGTGAACAATGTAATGATCGAGGGTTTCGTGTCCGTCATTGCTGTCTCCCTGCAATTTCTCTGCGAGTTGCTTGATCCACTGATCATCAGTCGACACGACCTGCAGCCGTTGTTCGATATCAAGATTGAATTGGATTCCACCACCGGCGAAATTGTTTTTGAGCCACCGTTCTCGCATCGTCGCGTGTTGGCTTTGGGTTCATCGGCTAATCTCGCATCGTCAGCCGCTGCTGCTGCCCCTACGGGTGTGACTCTGCGTGGTGTGATTCAGGGTTGGTTGCGAGACTTCTTTTCCATGGCTGTTGGAGCCATGTGCAGGTTGGATACCATGACGGGAGATTACCTCCCAGAAATCAAGGAACACTTCCAGACCCAGTGCCTTTTGGCTTTGGTCTTTGAACTGATCGAGAATACAGAACTCAAATGCATCGAATTCAAGGGAGATTTTATGAAGCATTCGTTTTTGTGGAAAGAATCTATCGAGGAGACCTTCGCCGATTTCTTGGCTGATGGCGCTGTTGATTTGGTGCGCGTAGACGTCGAAGATGGATTGGACTTCGACAGCGTGATGAAGAATGCGGGAATAGATATGGGACCCAAAATCCCGCCTCTCGACAGATTCGATGAGCAAATTACCAGGTACCATATATAGAGCTCTTGATTGGGTTGACACTGACTGCCACTTAAATTTGCTCATACCAACATGGTATTTGGAATCTTATGGTTATTCTTCAAGCGTTCACACGGCTGTCTTGTTCTATAAAATTTCGATGAATTAGATTTGACACAAGAAATCTGCAATCATGACAATGATCTTACAAAACTGAAATCATGACAATGTATTTATATCAGGTTCAAAAAGCTGAAAGAGGAAATCGCCAACATGCGGACACCTGTCGACATCCATTGGCTCCGCATCAATGCACAACCAGTCAAGGTGCAGCTCGTGCAGTTCGTCTCGAAATGGGAGGAGAAATACTCGCAATATCTGCATAACTTTGTGCAGAGCCGTATTAGCAATCTCATTGGTTTCATCAGCAAAGTGCAGAAGGGTCTCACGGAGATGTCTCCTGCGGATGACCCAGACAACGAAAAACTCCTTTATCAGACGATGACGCACATCCGAGATGTCAAGTTTTTGCAAGGCCCACTGAAGGCTCTCTTCGAACCTATCAGAAATGGCTGCGCACTGTTGCGAAAACACGCCAACCCTATCGAGGATGAACAGTTGGCGGAGCTTGAGCATGCTCCTGCACGCTGGGAGGAGGTCATCCGTGCTGCTTTTGATGAAAGGGAACGCATCCTGCCTCTGCAAAACACCGAGATGCTCAAAATTCGACACAAGATTGACAACTTCGGTAACGATGTGCAGGCTTTCAGGACGGAATTCCGCGAGAATTGTCCATTCAACTCGGGGCCTTACGTGGACTTGCCAATCCCGGAGGATGTCCAGGCACAGCTGGACGAAGCTGCCAACAGTCAGGATCGAGGCAAGATCCTCGCAGCCTTCGAAAAGGAGGGATACGACAAGGCATACTCCGTTTTGGACGAATACTACAAGAAGACTCTGGAGATTCAGCACCTCGCAAAAGAGTACAACAATTTGGAGATCCTGTTCGACATCCAGGTTTCCAACTACAGATCTCTCAAGGAGTCTCTGGACGACCTGGTGTTGCTCAAAAATCTGTGGGATGCCATTGTCCTGGTCAAATCGACTTTCAAGGACTGGAACTCCACTTTGTGGGAGAAAATCAACACCGACGACCTCATGCAGCGCGTCAAGGAACTGCAAACGCAGGTCAAGAACATGCCGAAGTCCATCCGTGGATGGAAATTGTACAACTGGCTCATGGATGTCGTCAAGAATATGTCAACCGTCCTTCCTCTTATCAACGATCTCCACTCCGATACCATGCGCGATCGCCACTGGACTATGTTGATGACCGTCACCGGCCAGACTTTCGAAAAGGGGCCCAACTTCTGTTTCGAAGATTTGTTGCAGCTCAATTTACATCACTTTGCTGATGATGTCTCTGAAATTGTCGATCAGTCCGCAAAGGAAGCAAAGATTGACAAAAAACTGAATATCATCAAGAGCACATGGTCCAAGATGGACATGAAATTCAATTATGCGAATGCAGACTGCCCACTGCTCGAAGAACTCGGCGAGACCGTCGAAATTTTGGAAGCTCATTCGTTGGAGATGGTTGGTATGACCTCGCAAGGGAGATTCATCGAATTCTGTCAGGCTGTGGTCGATGAGTGGTCTGAGAAGCTGAGAACTATCGACAATGTGTTGTCTGTGTGGCAGAAGGTGCAAGCCAACTGGTGCCGATTGGAGCCTATCTTTATGTTGTCCGATGATATCCGATCGCAACTTCCTGAAGAATCGAAGCGATTCGAACAAGTCGATCAGAAGTGGAAGGAATTGATGCTCGACGCTGCATCCCAGTCGGGTCTGATTGTGGAGATCTGTTGCGCTGAGGGCCGTGAGGAGGCTCTGAATGATATTCATCAGACCATCGAAACATGCGAGAAAGCGCTCAACGATTATCTTGAACAGAAGAAGAAAGCCTTTCCCCGTTTCTACTTTGTCGCAAACCAGGCTCTGCTCGATATTCTGTCGAACGGAAACCGCCCACTCAAGGTCGCCGCATATTTGGGTGATGTTTTCGAAGCGATCAAGACGTTGGATTTCAGCAAAGAACCAGATACCGGTCGTATCGGAAGCGGTATCATCGCGAAAGACGGGGAGAAGATTCCGTTCCATGAAGATGTCGCTCTGACTGGTGCAGTTGAGACCTATTTGGGCAATCTCGAGATGCACATCCGACTTATGCTCCGTGATATCCTGGAAAATGCGCGTACCACAGCTGAGTCTTGGGAAGTCGACAAACCTCGTGAGTACTGGCTGGAAGAATACTGCGCCCAGCTCGCGCTTCTGGTGACGATGATCGTCTGGACCGAGGAAGGCGCTCGTGCCTTCGAAGAAATTGAGTCCGGTTCCGAAACCGCGATGAAGGATTACAAGCGCGTTTGCGACGATAGGATCGAGAAGCTCATTATTCGTGTGCAGACGGAATTGAGCGCAGAGTTGCGAAACAAGATTATCACAATCATCACGATTGATGTGCACGGTCGCGATGTCATTGAAGGTTTCGTTTTGAAGAAGGTCACTGATGCCAGCTCGTTTGCCTGGCAGTCTCAGCTGAAATTTTACTTGGCACAGAAGCCAGCACATCCGCCAACACTCGTTTCCTTCACACCTGATGACCAGAAGACGTGCGTCGTAAGGATTTGCGATTGGGTGACGATTTACCTGTACGAATATGTCGGAAACTGCGGTCGTTTGGTGATTACCCCACTTACAGATAGGTGCTATATCACACTCACACAGGCCTTGAACTTGATTTTAGGAGGTGCTCCTGCTGGCCCTGCCGGTACTGGTAAGACGGAGACGACAAAGGATTTGTCGCGTGCAATTGGTCTCCCAATCGTCGTTTTCAACTGCTCCGATCAGATGTCGTATTTGACACTCGCCCAGATCTTCATGGGTCTTGCGCAAACAGGAGCTTGGGGCTGCTTCGATGAGTTCAACCGTATTTCCATCGAGGTGTTGTCGGTGGTCTCAACGCAGTACAAGTCTGTTCTTGATGCCATTCGTGAGGGTGTCAAGACCTTCTTGTTTATGGACGAAGACATCCGCCTGGTTGCCACCATCGGTGCCTTCATTACGATGAACCCTGGTTATGCCGGAAGAACCGAGCTGCCAGAAAACTTGAAGGCATTGTTCCGATCGTGCGCCATGGTTGTGCCGGATTTGACGTTCATTTGCGAAAATATGTTGATGAGTGAAGGTTTCGTGATTGCACGACCTCTGTCGAGAAAGTTCGTGACTCTCTATGGTCTGTCCAAGTCTCTGCTGTCCCAACAGATGCATTACGATTGGGGTCTGCGAGCTGTCAAGTCATTGTTGCGTCAGGCCGGTAAGTTGAAGAGAAAGGAACCCGAAGCGGATGAAAACCCTGTCCTTTGCCGTGCCCTTCGTGATTTCAACACTCCGAAAATCACAACAATGGATATGCCAATCTTTTTGCGTCTAATTAAGGATCTGTTCACTGGTATTTGGCCAGAACCGTTCGTGGATGTGGAATTTACGAAGGTTTGTTCCAACGTTATTAAGAAAAGAGGTCTGCAGGCGGACGCGGCATTTGTCGTGAAAGTCGTCGGTCTTCTCGATATTCTGTTCGTCAGACATTGCTGCTTCATCATCGGTCCTTCCGGTTGTTCGAAGACCGAGACATGGAAGTCATTGCTGCAGGCGGTCAAGGAAATCGGACAAGACGGTCTGTGGGAACAGGTCAACCCGAAGGCCATTACTTCCAACGAGTTGTACGGTATCATGACCAAGACCAAAGAATGGCGAGATGGCGCCATTGCTGTGATCATGCGTAACATGAGTAAGGAGATGAACGGATACAAGCCGTCACATGTGCACAAGTGGGTCATTCTCGATGGTGATATCGATGCCGAATGGATCGAGTCTATGAATACAGTGATGGACGACAACAAAGTTTTGACTCTGGTGTCAAACGAACGTATTCCATTCTCTGCCACCATGAGAATGCTTTTGGAGATTCAGGACATGAAGCACGCTTCCCCCGCTACAGTGTCTCGTGGTGGTGTCCTGTTTATCAACGAAACAGATGTTGGTTGGAAGCCATTCATGGAGTCCTGGCGTGAGCAGCTCGATCAGGTGGCGCAGTCGACGTTCTACCTGTTGTTCACCAACTACTTTGAGGCCAACATTGATTCCATCAGGAAAAACTTCGCATTTTCATGCCCAATGCTTGACATGGGTTTCATCCAGTCGATTTGCTGCATCATTGATGCTCTGTTGAACAACAACACCAAGGAAAATATGGAAGCCCTGAAGACGATGAGCGTCGACGACCAAAAGATGATCTATGAAGCCTATTTCATTTTTGCCTTCATGTGGACTGTCGGAGGTTGTGTGTCCGACGACAAGGTCACCAACTATCGCAAACAGTGGAACGGATTCATGAAATCCATTGCAAAAGTTAAATTCCCAGATGCAGGATCGTGTGAGGACTATCGGTTTGAGGCGACTGGTAAGGAATGGGTGCACTGGGAGCAATGGGTGAAGCCGTACGAACCGATTTCGGGCCTCGATGTGATGTACCAAAACATCGTGGTCTCCGGTATTGACATTGAGAAATACAAGTACGTGTTGGATCTCCACATGAACCGAAATAAAGCCGTCCTCTTTGTCGGTGTCGCAGGAACCGGTAAGACCACAATCGTGAAGGACTACTTGAACGAGACCAAGATGAAACGTGACGACATGCTGTCGGCAAACATTAACCACAATGCGTACACCAGTTCGTTCGTGTTGCAGTCGATCATGATGTCGAACTTGGACAAGCGTACCGGTCGCACATACGGCCCTCCGAACAACAAGAAGTGCATCATGTTCATTGATGACTTGAACATGCCCACTTTGGACAAGTATGACACACAGTCGGCGATTATGTTGTTGCTGCAAATTATGTCCTACATGCAGATCTATGACAGAGAACGTCTCGAGGAAAAGAAGGAACTTCAGGACATTCAGTTCGTCACATGCATGAATCCAAAGTCCGGTAGTTTTCAGGTCAATCAACGTTTGCAGAGGTATCATACGGTGCTTACGTGCTTCTTGCCGACCGCCGAACAGATTAAAGGTATCTACGGTCCAATTTTGGACAGGCATCTGCAGATGGGTTTTGGTGGCAACATCAAAACCACGTCGCCCGCTATCGTCCAGGCAACGATCGATACGTTGGCATCAATCCTGAACACGCCCAGCTTCCTGCCTTCCGCTTCTAAATTCCACTATCAATTTAACTTGAAGGATATCTCGAACATCTTCCAGTCGCTGCTCAACACGAAGCCAGAGATGTACAAGGAACCCACGAAATGGCTGAGAGTGTGGATCCACGAGGTGCAGCGCGTCATGGGAGATCGCCTCGTCTCCGCCGCGGACTATGGAGAGCTCATGGGAATTGTGGACAAAGTCGTGCAGAAGCATCTAGTGCAATTCTCGTCCAAAGACGAGCTCTTCGCCGAGCCTCTCATTTTCACAACCTTCATGTCGCAATGCGGTGGAAACGACAAGGTCTATCTTCCGATCAAGGACATGCAAAGCTTGAAAACAACCTTGGACGACCAGCTGAGACAGTACAACGAAGTCAACGCCACAATGAACCTGGTGCTCTTCGACGACGCAATGAAACACATCACGAGAATCTGCCGTATCATCGATTTGCCTTGTGGACACGCGTTGCTTGTCGGTGTCGGTGGTTCCGGTAAACAGTCGCTGTCCAACTTAGCGTGCTTCATCATGCAGATCAGCATTCTCAGAATCTTGGTGAACCAGTCCTACGGAACGAACGAATTGAAGCTGGATCTCCAGGAATTCTACAAGAAAGCCGCTGTCAAGCCTGGTGTTCCTCATGCCTTCTTGATGACAGATGGGCAGATCGCCGACGAACGATTCTTGGTCTTCATCAACGATATGTTGTCGTCCGGAAACATCCCAGATTTGTTCACGCGTGAAGAGTATGATGGACACTTCGGCGCGATCCGAAACATGGCCAAAGCTGCCGGCGTCCCAGATGATCGGGAAGCGTTGATGCAGTTCTTCATTGACAGAGTCAGGAAGAACCTCCACATGATTCTGTGCCACTCGCCTGTTGGAGACACCTTCCGTATTCGTGGTCGCAAGTTCCCTGCTTTGATTTCCTGTATGTGCGTGGACGAGTTCATGTCCTGGCCACGAGACGCGCTTACGGGTGTCGCCGTCAAATTCTTGGAGCCTCTCGTCGACACCGATAACTTCCCCAACGACGACATCATGCAAGCAGTGTGCGACAACATGGCAGAAGTGCATTTGTCGATTGACGCTGCCAACGTTCGGTACTTGCAGCAGGAGCGCCGATACAATTATACGACGCCCAAATCTTTCTTGGAGTTGATCGATTTTTACACGAAAATGTTGCAGTCACGTCAAAAGGCCGTGGTGGTGCAGTTCGAACGCTTAGAAAAGGGTCTGACTATTATGGAACAAGTGCAGAGCAAAGTCGAAGGTCTGAAGGAAGACTTGAAGATCACCATGATCCAAGTCGAGGAAAAGAAGGTTGCCACTAACATTTTGATCGATCAGGTGACAGTTGCCACAGAAAAGGCGGAGGCTGAAAAGGCCATAGCCAACGAGGAAGCCACAAAGACGAACGCATTGGCAGCAGACGCCGCCGCAATCAAGGCGGAGGCCGACTCGGAGCTGGAAGAGGCAATGCCTGCTATGCAGGCCGCCAAGGATGCCGTTGACTGTTTGTCAAAGACCGCAATTCAGGAGTTGAAGTCGCTTGGTAAACCACCAGCCGATTGCGTTGAGGTGTGCGCAGCCTGTGCGTTCTTGCTGAAGGGAGAAAAGAAGAAGATTGACTGGAAGGCGGCACAAAAGATGATGGGCAACCCTGCGCAATTCTTGGATGAGATTGCAGCCTTCGATGCGAATAACATTCCAGATGAATCACTGAAGAATTGTGACCCTATCTTGTCACAACCAAGTTTCACCTACGAAAATATCAAAGGAAAATCGTTCGCCGCCGCCAATTTGTGTAACTGGGTGATTAACATCGTGATGTACAACAAAATCTACCGAAAAGTAGCTCCATTGATGGAAAAAGTGCGTGTGGCCACGGAAACCAAAGAGAAGGCAGAGGCTGCATTGGCCGTGGTGCTCGCGCGTGTCAAAGAGGTGGAAGATAAAGTGAATGGGCTGAACAAACAGTTGAATGACGCGGTCGCGGAGAAGGAGGCGGTGGAAACGCAAGCTGCTCTCTGCTTGGAGAAGTTGGCGCTTGCAGAGCGACTCGTGAATGGTCTGGCCGACGAGTACAAGCGTTGGACCGACACTGTGAAGGGTCTCAAGGAGCTGGGCCAACTGTTGATTGGTGACTGTCTGCTTGCCAGTGAGTTCGTTGGCTATATCTCGCCGTTCTCGAGTAATTTCCGTCTGGAGCTCTGGAAAAACCAGTGGATCCCGGACATCCAAAACAGGAAACTGCCTTTGTCGAAGGGTGTCGATCCTCTAAAAATTTTGGCGACCGACGCCGAGATGGGCGCGTGGAACAACGAAGGTCTGCCCGCCGATAGAGTGTCTCTAGAGAACGCTGCTGTCATCGTCTCTTGCGCCAGGTGGCCTCTGATGATCGATCCTCAGTTGCAGGGTGTGAAGTGGATCAAACAACGATGCGGAGAGGAACTGCAGGTGATCCAGCTCTCCATGCACAACTGGCTGAACAAGGTTGTCTACACCATTTCAATGGGTCTCACGCTTTTGATTGAAGCCGTCGGGAGCGAGATCGATGCCATCCTGGAACCGCTTCTTTCTCGCGCAATCATCAAACGTGGTAGGTCTGCCTTCGTCATCAAGATTGGTGGTGAAGAGGTCGAATATGACAACAAGTTTAAACTGTTTTTACAGTCCAAGCTTTCGAACCCTCATTATCGCCCAGAAATCGCCGCGCAGTGCACGATCATCAACTTTATCGTGACACCCGAGGGTCTGGAAGATCAGATCTTGGCAATCATCGTGAACATTGAAAAGCCGGAACTCGAACAGAAGAAGCAGGAACTTGTGAGGAAACAGAACGAATTCCGAGTCACCCTGTCGCAACTCGAAGACGATCTGCTGGCGCAATTGTCGGCTGCCGATCCGGCCACCATCCTGGAAAACATGCCACTTATTGAAGGTTTGGAAAAGACCAAGGCGACCTCAGCGGAAATCAACGAACAGGTGAAGATCGCCGTGGCCACCGAAGAAAAGATTAATCAGAGTCGAGAATTGTACCGACCTGCAGCCGCAGAGGGAAGTATGTTGTTCTTTTTGATCATCCAGCTCTGCTTTGTGGAGCATATGTATCAGTACTCTTTGGACGCATTCCGAGGATTCCTCGAAAAAGCCATCGACAAGGCTCCACAGGACGACGACACTCGAATCCGCGCGCAACATTTGATTGACACCATCCGTATGACGGTGTTCCGATGGGTGAACCGAGGGCTGTTTGAGAGGCACAAACTCATTTTCTGCGCTCTTCTGACCTTCCAATTGTTCCTGAAGGGGCAGCTCCAAGAGAGCTTCAGCGCCGCATTCTTTGACTTCCTTCTCCGAGGTCCTATCAAGCCTGGTATTGAAAACCCAATCGCAGAGTGGCTCCCGAATAGCTGCTGGTATGCGGTCCAGAAGCTGGTCGATCTCGAAGGTTTCGAATCGTTTGCGCAGAACATGGAGAAGGACGCTCCGAACCGATTCAGAGAGTGGGTCAACGAGCTCGCGCCAGAAGAAGTAAAACTTCCATTGGATTGGAAGAAGCTGGAGAATACGCCGTTCCAGAAACTGCTTGTCTTGCGGTGTCTCCGACCGGACAGAATGACAAGCGCTCTGACAGAGTGGATCACACAAGCCCTTCCCAACGGAAAAGAGTACATCTACTGCGATGGAAGCGCATCCTTCTACCAGGTCTTGAGCTCATCCTTCGAGGATTCCAACAATGTGACTCCCATCTTCTTCATCCTGTCTCCGGGTGCCGATCCGGTCAAGGAAGTCGAGTCGATGGGTAAGAAAACGATTGGGCTCCAGGCAAACGTCAATTACCACAACGTCGCTATGGGACAGGGGCAGGACGTCGTTGCTATGGCCAAATTAGATCTGGGACACAAGGAGGGACACTGGGTCATGCTCCAAAACGTCCACTTGATGCCCAGTTGGTGCAGGGTATACTAAATTTAATTTCTGCAGATATTATAATTCTCTCTGATTCTGAATCGGTTCGAAATCGTCGTCACTTATTGGATTAGTTATGGATAGATACTTTGAATACTGATAGAGCGTCACGTTTTTTTTTTTTCTCGAAAGTAGTAAGTTTGCCTTTCAGGAATGAAAATTATCATTCAGTAATTGTGTGAAATGTTTGATGTTGAAATGAGTGTGAGCCGCGAAATTATCATAACATTGAGTGTGAAACATTTTATCACAGGTACTGGAGAAGCAGCTTGACAACATGGCTGTGGAGGGATCGCACCCAAATTTCCGTCTCTTCCTCTCTGCGGATCCGTCCAACGGTATTCCGATCGGTATTTTGGAGCGTTCCATCAAGCTCACAAACGAGCCTCCACAAGGTCTTCTCGCGAACTTGCGCCGTGCGTTCGCTCTGTTTTCGAAGGAGGACTTCGAAGAGAAGGACCTCAAGGTAAGAGCTATCCTGTTTGGTCTCTGTCATTTCCACGCCGTGATGTTGGAGAGAAAGAAGTTCGGACCCATGGGTTACAACATGATGTATCCATTCTCCAACGGCGATTTGAGAGATTCCGCAAGCGTGTTATACAACTATCTCGAAGGAAGTTCCGCGGTCAAAATTCCTTGGGATGATTTGAGGTACATCTTCGGCGAGATTATGTATGGCGGACACATTGTCGACGATTGGGACAGGAAACTGTGTAGTACCTACTTGGCATTCTTCATGCGCGACGAAATTCTCGACGAGCTTCAGCTTGTGCCATACTGCGAAGGAAAGCTTGCTTGGTTCACTCCTGCCGCTGGAAGTCCACACGAGAAGGTGCTGGAACATCTGGAAACCATGCCGCCCGAATCGCCTCTGTTCTTTGGCATGCACCCGAACGCCGAGATCGGATTCCGAACAATGCAGTGCAACGTTCTGTTCGAAACGCTCCAAAATCTGAGGCCCAAGGAGAAATCCGATGGCGATGACGAGGTCTCCGCGTCACCACAGCAGATCGCAGAGACCCTCTGCAACGAAATCTATGAAGACGTGAAGGAGGTCAAGTTCGCCGTGGAGGATACATCCAAGTCGATGTCTGAAGAAGAAAAGGGCCCATACCAGTTCGTCTTCCTGCAGGAGTGTGACAATATGAACCAGCTGGTCGGAGAGATGGTCAGAAGTTTGGGCGAGTTGCAGCTTGGTTTCAAGGGTGAATTGCAGATGTCAGAACAGATGGAAGATTTAGCTGGCGCCCTATACAAGGAGAAAATCCCGGCACGATGGATGAAGCTCGGATTCCCAACGACCCGAGGATTGGCGGCTTGGCTGACAAATCTGAAAGAGCGTTGCGAGCAACTGAACGACTGGATTGGGGATCCTCTGAACATCCCGAAGGTGGTCGACGTTTCCAAGCTTTTCAATCCACAGTCTTTCTTGACAGCTATCAAGCAGCTCTGTTGTCAGCAGCAACAATTGGAGTTGGACAAGCTGGACGTGTTCACAGAGGTCACGAAACGAGAGCCGAAGCAGGTCGACTCAGGAGCGAGAGACGGCTGCTACGTGACGGGCATGTGGCTCGAAGGCGCCAGGTGGGACGTCAGCAACAACTGTTTGGAAGAATCCAAGCCGAAAGAAATGTTCTCCAAGATGCCTGTCATCAATTGCAAAGCGGGAATTGCCTCGGAAAGAGAAGAGAAGAATGTGTATTTCTGCCCTACCTACTGTACTCCGGGAAGAAGGCCGAACTTCGTCTTCGCAGCTCAGCTCAGGACCAAGTATCCGCCACAGAAATGGGTGCTCGGAGGTGTGGCAATCATTCTCGATATCGGTATCAGTATGTAAGAAGAACTTCTTTCTCCTTACTTATAATATGTAAGGAAGAGAAAGAAAAAGACAACAAATTCAGTCATTGTTTTCTTTTGGAAGAAGAACGAGGGAAATCAAAAAGGCGAAGAAACCTCGAGAAGGGACAATTTGTGCGTGCATCAATTTGTGCGTGCATTTGGAATACAAATATAGCGATCGAACACAACATGCTGATATTGATTACTTAATGGACTTTTTTTGTTGTTTCATTAGAAGTTTAGAAGAGCAGGTCTTAAGAGAATGAGACTCTTCGGATTGAGACTCACCGGATTGACATCAAGGGCTTGAATTACAGTATAATTCTCTTCACACAAGACAGGAAAAAGAGTTGCGGTGGACAATGGGGGTCATTGTGTCCAGATGTGGAGAGTGGGGAATATGATCTCTGACAATGGCGTATTGGACAGGATCATAGGAGTATTTATTGGACAGAATTATATTTTATTCCACAAAACGACTACAACGATCCAATAGAAGGATCCTCGAAAAAGAACAAAAAGAACAAAGATGCCATCTGTAAGTCTAAGATATTGGTGGACAAAAGTGTAGAATTCAGTGGTCGAGCGTATCCCGGTCGATCGATTCTTGAGGGAATTTTGGAAAACCGAGTAGTTACCGATGGCTATTCGGCTTGTGTTTCACAAAGGAGTGGCTTTTCGCCAAAAATTAGCAGCGCTTGCTGGCTTTTCGCCAAACAACGTCATAGACCAAGCACTGACTGGCGGTATCTAGACAGTCGATATTGAGTGGGAACACGTGAATCCAGATCATATTGCGAGGAGGACTGTATCAGTACACTTGGTTTTTGTGTGAAGTTATGCACGAAAATTTGTGTCAGGCGGATCCCATAATTGAATCTGGAACGAAGTATATTAAATAGAGGCGCAGTACCTCGGTAGTGGTTGGTGCCAATGATATCATTATCATCCCATAATGGAATCTTTGAGCTTCAGAAGCTGCTTCTTCTGCCTACAAAAGACAAGTGGCTAAGCTCTCCTAGGCTTCTCCTAGGCATTCGGTCCTTTGCTTATCTCCATTGACAGACTATTCTGGATCAAATGTTGTGGTTTTTATCGTGGAAATTTGGCAGCTTTTTCGATTATGTGATTATCTCTTGTCATGATTCATCCAACCACGTTGATACCAACGTTGGTTATCTTCTTGTTGTTGATATTGATTTTACTGGTTTATTAACAAGTATTTGGGTTACTAACAGATATTTGCGAGGTAGGAGTATTTGGTTATTATCAGGTTTATTATCTATCGTATTTACCAGGTTTGCAACGTTTGTGTCTTCTCTACAAGAAGTGAAGTTTGATCTTTGAGTTTGAATGATTATCCATATGAAAGATCTATTGTGCATCCAAAAATCATACCCAAGAAAACCTTATTAAGGAAGTGGAAGGAATTTCCTGCACCCACCATAGGGTGGGTTGTCTGGAATTCCTGCAGCAGTGTGGCCAGATTATATATGATTTGTGGGAGGAGTGGGAGTCATATGATTTGTGTCCATTTCTGGTGGAGGAGTGATAAATTTTCTACAATATGCAACATCTATCGGACAGATTATTGGATTTACCCTGAGAGTGATTGTTACCAGAAATCGATTTTGTTGATTCAGTGGCGTTAAAAAACAATACTGATGGTTATGCGGCTACGTTGGGGGGGGGGTGTTCGTGGCAAAGAAGAAGGCTGGTTTTTTGGATCCTGATCGATAACCGATTCATGGAAAGTTCAAAAAGTAATGTTGCAGCAGCAACCATAAAGAGTCTCAAACTCCTTTACAAACTGAAATGTGAGAGAAAAGTCTTTTTTTTTTTTAATTGTTTTTCATGTTCAATTTTTCATCTCAATTCTCTCCTCCAAGGTCCAGATTATTTGAACGGCGTTGCGAAGCCCGTTCTTCTGTGAAGTCTGCATAAATTTTGTGAGTTGTTTTTTCATGACACACCACGTCCTGTGCAAAATGCCTATCAACTGTGAAAAACGCCTATCGACATCATCTGTAAAAAATATCAATCAATGATTTTAAGTTTCTCTGCACCACCACTAACTCAATTGAGGGCTTCATGCAATGAAATCAGACTATCGACTTAAACAATTGAACTCGCAAAGCAACAGACTCCATTGGTGATCAGTGGGCAGATCATTTCACAAGCTTTTCCGAGTGTGTTGCGATTCTTTCTGCCCAAACGCCGACAGGATGCTATTTCTTCAATGCAATTTCTTTCTCGTACGGTGGTCTTTACGTATTTTCTTAATCTTGATCTTAGCTGGGAGGAGAGTTGGATTCGCTTCCGAATCCGACGAACCGGGCCACGAGAAGTTCTCTGCCGACGAAGAATCGGAGTCATCGGACCCAAGAGCCGTAGTGGGTCCAGACGTTTTGAATAGAAGCAATCATGTTCATCTACCTGATCAGGTCAACAATCCGATCCCAGATAGTAGTCTACACGATATTGGGAATTCGAGCAGTTCAGGAGAAGACGATTTTAAAAAGACCATTACGACCAGAGGTCCTATCAATGACGATTGGTCTGACGAATGCAATTCCTTGGAGGATGATTCGTCCTCAGCGGCCAGTGAAGGTTCGGCATGTATGAACTTTAGAATTCCAACTGCAACAATCAGGGATTCACCTTCTAGAAGCGCCACAGGTCCTATCCGTAAGATATCATGCGTCGATATTGATTCACCTTCTGGGAGTACCATTGCCGGCCCAACAAACATCAACAACTTTTGGCCATCGAACGGATATGATTTCGGCGAAAGGAAAAGTGAAGACCCTGTCTGGGTGCCGAAAGTATCACTTTCTGCAGCCAAAGTAAATCTTACGGTGCCGCACATTTCAAGCGATGACAGCGCAGTTTCTTCACCTGCCGTGGACACTCCGACTGGCAGGCTGCAACTTTCGTCGGACGAACTGCTGTCAGAGGATAGCAGAGCAAAACTTGATCCCGTGAAAATTGCAGAACACGCTCATGGGCGCCCCTATACAAGTAGTGAGAAAAGAAATTCTGCTTTTTTGGAAGACTTAGAACGTCTCACGACAAACGTCGAAGAATTTTCCTTCGAGCAGCCACCGCAGCAAGGAGAGGCTGTCGAAACTTCGCAAGACGTCAGCGAGGACTCACAATCACAAGAAATTCTATTCGACAGAGAAGAGTCGATGGTTCCGCGGACAGAAGTTGCACCACAGAAGGCAACACAAGCCACGTCAACAAAAAGTGCTGGTGACCTCAATCAATCCAGCAGCGGTATAAGCGCGTTGATGAGAGCAACTGACTCTTCCAGTGAGGGTGAGTTGCAGGACTCGGGGAAGTCTGTAGTCCACGCTGGTGAGGCGCCTGTGCTTTTCAATTCGTTTTCTCATCGTGCTGCTATTGCCGTGGAGATACTGACGTTCCAGAAAACCCTGAAGGTGGCCGGGATGCATTTTTCCCCGTGGGGCGAACCACGCAAGCGCTTTCAGCAAAATTCTAACTTTTTCCCAGTGCAAGTACTTGAAATTGCACGACGAAAAATCATGGGTTCTGGGAAAATCATGGGTTCTCGGCATGATGCAAATTATTTGCAGCTCTTGAGTGTTTTGGGTACCGACCCAGCTGTGGATATTTTGGCAAAAAGGTTTTATGAATTCGTAAATCAGAACAGACTAGGTATCGCGCCATTCGATGTCCTCAATATCAGGCAAGAGATGGAAAATGCGCGTCAAACTTTATGGGAAGAAGTCCACAAGCAACGGTTGGCATCACAAGCGCAATCTTTGATCAAAAATAGCGAGAGAATTCTCGCTCGCACCAAGGAAACATTCATGAATGGGCGACCCGGTGATGCTGCACTACCGAAGCCTGCAGGAATAAAGGCGCAATACTCGAGACAGAGATCGCCTCTGGCGTACCATCGTCCCGTCATATATTTCACTTTTTCCCAGGCTGGTCTTTTGGGTGTCATGGCGGCCGGCTGGTACACGACTTATGAGCCTATGCATGTGCTATCGGATTCGCGCGGAAGTGCGATGTATTTGCGGCTTTTGCATTCAAAGTATGCAATTGCCGATGAACAGCGAGTGTATGCTGGTGGGATCGATTTGATACCAGATGTGCATTGGAAGGACTTTTCACTCTTTTCAAGAGATCAAAGGTTGGCGCAAACCTTAACGAGGCATTACTCCAATCAGTGGGCCTCCTTTTGCTGCAACGTCTTCAACAAAAAAATCGGGATTGTGAATATTTTCAATCCCCTCGAGTATAATCGGCGTTCTTGCACCAAGAAAGTCCTCCAACATCTCTCAAGTGACGCACGCAGGGCGTTTGAGAAGGTGTCACTGATCGATTTAGACTCTGAATCCAAATACGCGGGAGGGAAGGCGCCATCCTGGTCCAGAGTTGCGATGCCTGGTGGAATGAGAACCATAGAAACACATCTTGTGCTGTCAGGTGATGACATCCAATTAGGGACAGGACAGGCTCTTGTGGGCACGGCGAAAGACGACTTGTGCCCACCTGACAACTTTGTGCCTCTCAAGCAGAATCTAGACTACATCCGTACGGTGGACGCGTACAGGGAGATCATCGGAAGTGCTGTTATTCACAAAAGGAAACACCGGCACGCCTTGGATGCAGCCTCTTTGTCCAGCAGCGCAGGCGACGATGATCGTATTATTTTAGGAGGCGCGCCACAGAAACCACTTCGGTTCAAGTCTGACGATGGATACGATAGCGATTCAACCATGGCTTCTTTGCATCTTGGTGACAGTTACAACCGCGGAAGTACAAGACACAGCACGGCAACCAGTGGCTTCTCAACCGATCGCCCGTCACATTTCGACAGCGTAATGCGTTTGGTCTCCACGCCTTGGTCGGACGAAACTTCATCGCTGACAGAGTCGAGCTTCGAAGTCGGAGACTCGTCGAGCTCTGAAGAAGTTGGAGATTCGAGCTTTGAAAGTACACGCTTTGAGCATAAGAGAAAGACGAATCATGTCATTCCGCAAAACAGAGGTGACTTCGATGACGACGATGAAGACTACGAGGAAGAAATTACAAACCATGAGCTCGATTATATCAAAAATGGACTTAAATTTCCACAGATTCCCAACAGTGAAACCGTGCAGATTACAAATGGAATTTCCAGCACGCAAGACAACGCAATGGGAGAGCACAATTTGGAAGAAATGCGACAGCTCGAAGAGATGAGACGTATTGGCACGACGATCGACCGGCTTGGATGTTCTGGGAAAAGCTTGACCGATGGCGTCGATTTGGCCGCAATCTTGGCGACGGTTTCGCAGGAGTCTCAAACAGATCTCACACAGATCAGAAACACAACGCCGAGAAATGCAGACGCAGATATTGCCACTGAGCCGAAAGCGTTGGCATTGGTGAACTCCGCGCTTGGGAGGAAGGCTCTCAGTCATACTGGCAAGGCTCGTTCCGACGCACCAACATTCCTTCCTCTGGTCTCTCCACTCCGGACGTTTCCAGCAGAGAACGTCGCATCAGAGGACGCGAGTGACAGTTCAAATCTGGTTCCGCAGGTGGCAGGTGATGTTGCGGATTTAATGAGCCAGTGGATTTTCGGGCTTCCACCTGAGGAATCCTCGGAAAACCCATTTGCATCTACTCGGCAAATGACAAACCCCTCGGATCCAATCTCTTCCAGAAATCGTGCAAAGCCGTCGGCGCTTGTCAGCGATAGCGAGCTAGATTTCTCAGATCTCCACCACCGTTCTAGAAGGTCCACCCCTGGCCTGCCAAATGACATGATACTGGAAAGCGTCCATGAGAAAGAAGTGGACTCGTCGCGGGATGAAAGTCCTGGCATCTTCGGTGCCTGTTGGGGTCAGGAGCGTAAAAAAAATGCAGGTACACGATCGTCGTGCGGGGCAGGTGCTGCGTCTCAAGCGGAAGCAAAACTATGCGGTGTCGGCTCGGCACGAACATCATGTAGTGGCAGTCTGGCGGTTGTCTTGCCGTTCTCGGCATGTGGCGGAATCTGTAAAGATTCTAACTCGCGAGCTCTCGAAGACCCTTACTCGCGCGCCAGTCGAATGAAACGCCCAAATTTCAACCCATATCAGTTTGTCGCTATGACGAAGAAAACGGGTGCCAGCTTTCCAGATATCTTAAGTTTATCTGTGCGAAATCAAGGCATACATTTGGCACAGAAAGTTGAGGGGATTGAGGCGTCAAGTTCTGTGTCGTTGAATGACCAGACCCAAACGGAGCAAATTATTTCGCGTTTGGATGACTTTATCCTGATTATGAATCAGTATTTCGCGGTTTCCGGCGTGCATTCAAGATATTCGGCAGTGCGTGAGGTCTATACTTTGGATCCCAGGTGTGCTCCCGAGAGTTCCCATGCCACCGATCCTACACAAGAAACCGACCTCGGCACGATGGCGTCTCTCAGCCGGTCTGCCGTTCTGCCAATGCAAGAGGGTTCTGGCCCCCCGCAAGACAATGACGTTGGTTCAATGCAAGACGATGATGACGCCATGGAAGAAAGCGTTGAGAATCCTTTACCCTCGCGTTTGCGGAACAAAAACACGAATCCGATAGCTGGTTTCTTGCTCGATAAATTGATCGAAACTCTGTTGGCAGATCCTGAGTCAAAATTTTCTATCAGTATTTTCACAAGTCCAGCAAGCGTGTTGATGCAGCAAACCACCATATCCTTGGAGTGTTTTGCAATCGCCGCAGAAGCTGCTTGGAAACTGTACAAGCTTCCCAACACACCTGAACACCACATAGGTGTGTTCATCGTCGCGAAGGCGTGGGTTGACGAAGACGTCACAGACGTGAATGCGGAAAAGACACCCACCACAAAACAGGATCATCCAATGCCTGATCAGGTTGATGTTCAGACAGCAAGTTATCAATCTGTGACATCTTCGGGTGCAGAAAAGGCGCTGAAACTCTTGTATTCTCCGGCAAACGGAAATCCTTTTGTTCAGGTCAGTCACACTTATGAGAGCAAGCAGGAGCCCCTGTTCCCAGATGATGTGGCCACACAACGCAGTATCCGCCGCCATTTGCTGCCAACAGAATTGCAATCGAAGGATGACAATAGTGTAGCAAATTTTAGAGGGGGATTGGACCCGTTTTTCTTCAAGTTTCGCTCACGATTTGTGCATGCCAAACTAGTGCTGACCAAGTATGGAGGCTTCTATTCATCGGCGAATTTAAACGACCGCAGTTTGAACGTGCAACAGGTGTCCGGGCTACCAAGCGACGCAGAACTCGGCGTCATTTTGAAAGATATCAGCAGCATAAAATCTAAAAAACATCAAGAGCATAAAAAGTCTTCTGGTAGCGCACCTGGCATATTATTTCACGACGACTCCGAGCGTAAGAAAAGCACAACCACTGCATTTGGTGAAGCTGAAACTTTTGGTGAAACCGAAAGTGTTATAACCACGCATTTACGCAGTGCACTCTTTTTGCCGTGGGTCGAGCCGATGTTGCAGGAACTCTTGGAAGGCGAGAAAGAACTGGCATTGCCCACTTCTGGAAAGCTGTCCCTCCTGCAGATCTTGAGCACAGTTTCTCACCTGTACTATGAAAAACTGGGAAGAATACAATGTGGCCCAAATAATCCACCGGGAGGAGTCAGCTGTCCAGCCAAACAGTTGGAAAGATCAGAGATCTCAATGTTGGACTTCCTCGCGCCAAGGTTTTCTGAAAAAGAGAAGTACACAGAAAAAACTAGAAAAATACAGACCATGTCTGTTCTTGAAGTGTTTGACAAGAATCCAGTGGAAGTTCCGCGAATAAATTATTATCAGCGACAAGAAATTTCCAATGGAAGAAGAAGGCTCACATCGCAGAAGGAGCTGTCGATCCCCGAAGGGATTTTCAGAACGCGGTTTTGGGATGGCGAAAATTTAGTGGCGACGTTGAGAAAGAACGGACTCGCTAATGTACCTACACCACTGCTAAAAAATGCTTTGGATGCTTTAGAAAGCCAAAAAACATCTCTGCTGCCAGATCGGAAACCCTACATGACGCGAGAAGACGTGGCTGATTTCGAAAAAACAAATCTCTATTTCAAGCGACCCAACGTGCACGGAATACATGCATAGGAAGGTACTCCTGTCAGTTGCAAGCTGTACTCCTGACACATACCCTGTGAGGCCAATGTGTATCGGCAACAAGCTATATAAATCTCCGTTTCACTTGTATTTATCTCTCACAAGGATGCGATTTTGCATCTGGACATCTGGAATCTTCTATTCTAGCAGTATCAAACGAAATCTGTGTGACACAACAATGTCACAATGGCCAATGGCCATGTCTGTATGACAACAAAATGCCTGGATATGTGTATTTGATTCGCATTTCAATATGTCACCCATCTCCGAGCTAATTGAATCTCCAATGATATCTAGACAGTCGTTAGAGTATCGTCACATTGAGACCCAGTTTTTAATCACTCGAAAGTCCTTTCAGGCGATTATCGGACTTTAGATGGTTCCGAGTCTGTCTGTGTAGAGTTCCCCTGGGAGTGTCTGAACTAGCGTGTGGCCATAACTTCGTCAACATGTACCAAGGCATAAGTTATGCCTGCCGTATAACTCACATGTGTTTAAAATTTTAATCCGAATTTTTTCTGGTAGATGCGACGCTTGATCGTCTTTCTCCTTAGGGAGTCTGTTACTATTATTGTCTGGCTTGTGCCAAGTTCCACGGAGAGAATTCGAGAAAACATGTCAAATATCATTTACCATTCGGTTTTGTGTCAAAAAAATATCCATTTATTGTTGAATTTAGGCCTTGCGCCAGCAATGTGGGAAAAAATGTAGCGAGCATAAAATGTCAGCGAAAGAAAAAAAGATTGTGTTGTGGTGGGAACCTTTTTGTTTCCTTCATTCAGTGTCTGTTGTGTTGTTGTGAGAAAAAAAAAGTTGTGAGAAACGCTTGTGCATGAGGGATGAAAGATGTTTGCGGTTTGAGAAAAAAAAAAAAAACCAGTGCCGAGGCGAGACATAGTTTCAAAACCAACATGGAGGCGAGACCTGACTCCCAAATCAGTGTGGAGGTCACCTCCAGGAGGTGAGACATGGTTTCAAAACCAGTAATGGGGTCGAATCATGCCATGACAATCAAATTGATTCTCAAACTTTAATCAGTGACTGATTGATTGAGACATGATTCCCAAATTAGTGTTACACTAAGTGTCGATGGCAACCAATCACATATGTGCTTTTCTATCTGTTTTTGAATTGGCAGGGGATGGGTCGCAGCGAGTGTGGCAGCATTATTTATGACCAGGTCCACAAATTGTTGACCATTTCAAGAACTTCCGTTCCGACTGGTTAACTCCATTGGAGATCGTCGATGAAAGTCGAGGTCACCCTGCAGAGTTATGTTTTCGCAGTAGCGTTGTGGTATCTGGTTGTCGTATTCTCCATCTGATCTGGTTGTCATATTCTCAATCCATTCGTCGAAAGTCTTCAGAAGCTTCTCTAAGCCGTCAGCTTTGTTGAACCTAACTCTGATTTTACATAATTTCTAAAGTTTTCTTGTCTACTACCTGAGAAAAAGACATGATGTTCATTCTGATATGTCTATTGACGTTCCAAGGCCATTGTGGCTATCGGCGACCGGATATTGTTGCAGGTTCGTGAATTCTTTGAGTCTAAGACATTCAATGAAGATTCCATTTCTATCGAATGCAGAGTATTGTGTCTGAAACGTTGGTGAAGCCAATCGGACCGATCAATATCCGGATCTGATTTGTGATTGTCCTTCTGTTTATATCTTTCTGAATCATGGCCGCGCGATGGGGCGCCATGTATTGCAGGAATGTCTTGGTCGTTATTGCTGGATTTTTTTACATTAGTATTTTGAATGTCTGTCTGAAACAACGTGGTTGTTTTACATTACCAATCGTGAAGCATAAGTCCGTACCGAAGCATGAACCTTCTGTATGGGGCATTGTCATTCCCCTCAGCGCAAGCAAAGCGCGAGCGCAAATTTCAGTCATATGCATTTTAAACCTGTTCAGGGCTATTCATAGCATAGGAAGTGTTGCGAGAGAAGCATCTGCTGATCTGCATCATTTCGATTTGCTGGGTCCCGGTTTCGGAAAGGAAAACAATGTTACTTCAGTCGGAAGGAATACGTCCGAAATTTTTGGGCTATCGATGGGGAAACAGACACAACTGATTCGAAAATTCGATGTAGTCTTGGTCGTGACGATGGAAGAAGCAAGGCGAGCAGTTGACACGGTGGACGAAACAATCAATCACGGAACAACAGTATTCAAAAACTATTTTGCTTCGCTTTTGGAGGGGGTTTTACGCGCAGACAGCATCAGGGAGCAATTCGGTTGTGACATATGGTCTGGCGACGATGATATCCAAGTGACGACGCACTACGAGAATGCTGAAAAGAGGCATAAAGAAGCGGAGGAGAAAGTGTTTGATCACGGAACCAAGCCAAAGTTGAGAGGCATGAAGACGAATAGAAAAAGCTTGAGCACCGGAAAAAACATCACAGAACAGCAGGATCCGCAAGAGACGGCAGGATTGATCTTGACTGTGTATCTTCGAAACAGTATTAAAATCAATATCCGCTGGCTGATCGTCCGGGATCTTCCCCAGGGAATACAGATCCCTATGAAACTCATCGGAGGGTGGGAACATATTCTCGAGGTCGGAAAGCAAGACGTGAGATTTTTGTCGCATTTCGATGACGACCTCATGGTGAGCGAGGATTTTTTCCTGGCGACGTTGAGCATAATGCACACGGGCCATCATGACCTACTCTTTCATGAAAGGGCACAAACTTTGTTGCCATCCCATTACCCGACGAGTTATTACCCATACGTTTCCACTGGCTATCGCTCAAGAAATATGCCGGAGATGCTTTATGGCGCTTCGTATTCATTTTCCGTGGATCTGTATTGTTCCCGTATTCTGCCGTTTTTCCGGAAAATCTTGGAGAAAATGCTTCACCTGCGACAATTTGCTTTGGACAACGATTTGGAAAACGAAAAAGTGGCGTTTTTAACCCAAGTCAATGGAAACCAGTCGATCATACACCAGAAAGTCCATCTTCGTCGTCCCACTTTACAGTGGACTGCATTACTTGAAGACGGGCCTCTGGTTGCATTTCCATGGTACAGATTTCACAACGGCCGAAAAAGAGTAAAAAAATCAGCAGATAAATTTCAGGAGAGGCTTTTTGAGTGGACCGGTGTTTATCATTTTCCGTGGGATGAGATGATGTTCAACCTAGTGAGAGGGGATAAGGAAAGATACCTTTCGAAAGAGACGGACTACCTTTCCAGCGACAACCTTTGCACGACAACTCTTTTTCGTGAGGTTTTGGAAATGGAGCGGTATCTACCAACGCTTCCAAAAATGGTGTACAACGCGACAATCAAACAGCACAAATGGTACCACAAACAATATTGGAAGCCGCATGGAGTAGTCCCGGTGAAAAACGAAAGAACAAATGAGACCATCACAGATTTCCGGGGAGTGGAACAGAAGCGCAACCGGACCATGGCTCCGATTGTTGTCAATTATGACGCAGACAATTTGGAAGCTCCTGTGGCGTTGCAGGACCATTCTGAAGTCCTACCTTACAGTCAACATCAGTACGTCAGGTGGGCGATACGGGAGAACATTCCAAGCTTCAGTTTCCATGTCAATTCGCCAGACTCTGTACACAAGATGATCGAGGAGTGCCCCTTCAAGTATGTGTTGGATACTTGCCAGAGAGACATGCTCAAGCATCTCAGTGCAAAGCAAACCGTGGCAATGTGTGATCCCAAACTGTGACCAAGCCGCAGGAAGCCTCCACAGTTCAGTGTCACGAAGATTTATCAAACAGTGAGCAAGATTTATCAAACCGTGTGCTGAATCGCCAATCTCAAGCCAGACCGAAGAAAACGTTTCACGAGTGCAAATATGGCTGTGACAGCGATTGCAATTCGTTTGACAGCGTTGCCCGCAGGTCCCTTGAAGATCGAGGAACATCGAAAAGTGGCAACGCACCTTGAATCAAGACCCCACGCCGCTTCCGAATCGTCTCCGTCTACAAAGCTCTACTGCCTCGTGGCCAACCGACTGTTATCGATTGCGTACCAACGTCATTCAGTGTCACGAAGATTCAAGAATTGCGCCCTCGCATTTGTGTCGCAGTTGGAGAAACTTTTTTCTCACATCTTCTTTTTTTTACAGGATAGTCTGTATAGCGCTTCAATTTTCGCGCTCCCAAGGGCTACAAAATGATCAATTCTCGAATCCCATGGCGTTCTTGTCATTATCAAACTTTCAATTTCTGTGTGATGCTGAAGGCTCAGCTGAGAAATGGGTCGAATCAGGTGAAAAGACTGGGAAAGATGCGGATCCCGATTTTGTTTTAGATGGCCAATGTGTGAGAAAGCCATTTCCGTGATATGGAAGTGGTGGCGTTTTTCCCTTTTTTTCGTCGCTGAGAAATTTGCTGGGTTTTTGCCACAGTGTCTTAATATTTCGGTCAGGTGGAACACCGGAGGATTGACAATATTGGCGTAATTTGACATGTGTATTTTGCGTGTCGGAGTGTTTTGTTGGGAACACACACTAGAGCGAACTTTGAAATTTCTGGTTGAGGACGCGACAACAATCGAGGCAAGGTGGCTTTGCAAGAGAGGAAAGATGTTTGAGGTTCGATGTTTTTTCTGAGGCGGGATAGTAGTACAATTTCAGAGGTTCTCCGTGCTAATGTTGACAGTTCACCAAATACATGTCACCACACCAAATATGAGTTTTTGGTATGGGATAGCCTGTAGGTCCCAGCACCGAGAGTGTTTTTTGAGTAAAAATTTTTGTTTCAGTAGTTCCCTCAATACCGCCAGTATTGTAAAGCCGACGCAAAGAAAAAAAAAAAAACGAAATCAACGGCGTTTGCATTTGCTTTTAGACTTCGGCCACATGAGTCTCTCGCCGTGTATCATTTTAGTCACCTTCTGAGCCTGTCTCTTTCAAAGTTTGGATGTTGGACCCAGAATCATGCCAAGCATTGTCACGTGGCGACCAGACGATCATGACATTGTTGTGGTCAGGTCTGGTTTCGTGAATTCTCTGCGATTCGCCAGTGATGCCTCAAGAGCCGATGTGATATTGGAACTCTCTCTGCTGCTGCAAATATATTGCAGGTGATGGAAATAGTATTCGAAATATTGTATTTCAGACATGACAGCCCGTTTTCGTATCTTTTTCTTCATGGTCATTGTTGGAATTCTTTACATTAGTATTTTAAGCGTCTATCTGAAACGTCGTGGTGCTTTTCCAGTACCAATCGTGAAGCCCAAACCGCCAACGAAATCCTCCACATGGGGTCTTGTCATTCCCTTCATAAGTGCGAGCAAAGCGCGAGCGGAAATCTCGGTCCTATGTATTTTGAATTTGTTAAGGGCTGTTCATAGGTTGGGAAGCGTTGCGAGGGAGCCAGTTGTTGATCTGGAGGAGCACGATTTCAACAACCCTGGACTTTGGAATGTCACTATTTGGGGTGAAAATGCAGTGAAAAGAAAAGTTGGGCCATTGATGAGGACTCAGGCGCAACTGATCCGAAAATTCGATATAGTCTTGGTCTTGACGAGGGAAGAAGCAGGGCGAACCGTCGAAACAAAAAATCACGCCCCAACAGTATTCAAAAACTATTTTGCTGCAATTTTGGAAGATGTTTTGCGCGCCGACGGCATCAAGCAAGATTCTGCAGTCGGATGTCACATATGGTCTGGCGACGATGATATCCAAGTGACAGGGAAGGATGAATACGTGAAGAAGTCGCATCCAGAAAACAGATCAGCTCAAAAGACACAAAACATAAATAGACAAAAACCGAATGATACAGATGGATTGATTTTAACTGTATATCTTCGAAATGTTGGTATACAAATCAACATCCGTTGGCTGATCGTGCGGGATCTTCACGGGGAAGCGGAGATCCCCATGAAATTAATCGGAGGGTGGGAGCACATCCTCACGGTCGGAAAGCAAGACGTGAGGTTTTTGTCTCACTTCGCGGATGACCTCATGGTGAGCGAAGATTTTTTCCTCGCGACACTAAGCACAATGCACACTGGCGACGTCGACACACTCTTTCATGAAAAGGCACAAACTTTTTTGCCATCCCAATACCCGACGAATTATTACCCTTTCATTTCTGGTGGTTATCGCACTAAAATGATGCCGGGGATGCTTCACGGCAGTTCATATTCATTTTCCGTGGATCTGTATTGTTCCCGTGTACTTCCGTTTTTCCGACAAATCTTGCAGAGCATGATTTTTCTGCGACAATTCGTTTTGGACAACGATCTGGATAACGAAAAAGTGGAGTCTGGAGCTCAAGTCGCGCGAATTCAGGCGACCGGACGCCTGAAAGTCCACCTTCGTGACCCTATTCTGCAGTGGAATGTCGTACATGAAAGCGGG
>Ga0099797_100137_pt1 | contig 46859 bp, 35 predicted proteins | sample Uncmet_Sort48C_1_FD_89871 | JGI IMG/M metagenome (GOLD analysis project Ga0099797, IMG submission 89871) | Marine eukaryotic communities from CALCOFI LINE 67, Pacific Ocean - C012_Sort48C_1 | ecosystem: Environmental > Aquatic > Marine > Oceanic | place: Pacific Ocean: Monterey Bay | collected...
ACACCTGCGCACAAACCCATGCGTGCAACACGAGCAAAACGCACATCCGCACAGACCCATGGGGCCCATGGGGCCCATGGCCCCATGGGGCCCATGGACCCCATGGGGCGTGCAACGCGCGCAACACGCACCTGCGCACAGACCCAGACGCGCAACACGCACAGGCGCACGAATCGACAATAGGGGTCGAACCGACAATGTCGAAGTTTAGAGTAATAGGAAATCTATTATAGTTTATTTTTGTTGTTAACCCCAAACCCTAAGCCCTAAACCCCTAATCCCCCCCTCCCACACCCCATTTTGGGAGTTCTTTCGACCGCCCTTCGGGGAAACTACATTTTTGGCAAATGCATCCAACAAGAAAATCGGTCACTTTTTGTGAGAAAGCGGTATATAAAATCCTCGACCCCCCAAACCGTATTTTCCGGTCCTGGGGTCGGTCCCCAGACCTCGGGAATTCCATTTTGGGGTTATTTGGACCGATACGGATCGATTTGGACCAAGTTTCAGCTCACACCGTCGATTCTGGACCCAATAGTGGGTGGGCTTGAAAAGGTACTGTTGACGACTTACAGGTCCTTCTATGAAAGTAGGAAAAAGTCATCGGCTAGCCCCAACCTACTTTTCTCGAGCCTCTACTTCTCAAGGGGACCATTGGGGCCCATGGGGCCCATTGCCCCTTGCATGGGGCCCATGGGGCCCCATGGGCCCATGGGGTGCAGGCGGGCGGGCGGCGGGCGGAAACCATGACCTACTTCTAAAGACTACCTACTTCTTAGTGCCTTGCCGCGCAGCCTTTTTTGCATGTGATGCGACCACCACACTTTCAAGTAAACCCGAAAGAAATTCCGAATCTGCTTCTTTCGAGTACCTACTTCAAAGCCGGACCTACTTTAATCGAGCGACCTGTAATCAAGCGATACTTGAACCCTTGGTCCCGGCCCCGGGCCCCTAAATCTTATTTTCCGGCCCGGGGGCCCTTCAAAACAGGTCGGGGACATGTCTACATGCATCTGGGGTTGTTTTTGCATCGGATTTGCATGTGAAAATGGGTAAAACCATTGCACCAACTATATCATCCAAACGTTTGATTCAGTTTTTATTTTTTAGGGGGAGTTCTTTTGCCAGCCCATCGGGGAGAACACATTTTCAAAAAAGACACCCAACGCGAAAATCTGCCGATAACAATTATTTGATTTACGCCTGACACATGTTTTTGTGGCGAACCACTTATAAAACTCCAGAGCACCAAAGTTATTGCTTAATTACAGCCGTCGTCCGTATTTTCACTTTTAAAAAATCCGGATACCGCGACCCCCGGACTCCAGACCTCAGACTCCAAACCTATTTTCTGATGGACTTTATGGGTTTGTGGGCAATGTGGTAATATTCATGGCATTCATGTTGCAATTCCGTGCAGTATCAGGCATGAATTGTGAAATCTTTCGATGCTGGACCCACTTCGTGCCCGACTTCGTCAAACAAACCATTCTAGCATTTCCCTCTGACTCCAGACCCCCCAAAAAACAATTAATCCTCGCAAGCTCCCCCACGTGTATTTTAAGGGTGGATCTATGGAAACCGGGCTTATAAATGGGACAGGGAAGCTGAAGCAAAAACTTATTTTTTTGATCCCGGTTTGCTCTTAAGGCCAAATGTTGAAAACACACAAAGTGGCCAAAAGACAATCAAACTAGCGGGGGCCAGATGCCAACAAAAGAAGCGGGAGCACCAGGCCCGGGCCCCAAAATTGATGCGACGACCGGGACCTGGGGCCCCGGGCCCAGGGTTGTTATATTTTTGATTTAACATATCAATCGCATATCCAAATATATAACATCTATACGTATCTATAGCAGTTTATGTTATAAACAATGTCAGGTGAGACAGCTCGCCGCTACTTGCTTGATTCCCAAGTCGGTGGCCACTTCGATGAGCGAAAAGTAGGAAAGGTGGCGCCGCTGATAGCCAAGCATGCGAGATATCTTAGTGATGCGATTTTTTCGAGAGAGGCGAAGTGCAGGGGCTGCCGTGGAGAACGATTCTTGCTGGCTTTTCTGCGGATGCGGCACGCTGCAGCTTATGCGCTGCGCGAGCTCTGCGACCGGCTAGCTGGCTACTGCACGATTGCCTCGACGTCGCCGGACCGTGCGCTCTGTGCATGCGTATCCACCCTCAATTCTAAACTCCAAATCTTTAACCCGAAACCCTAAACCACTATGACCGTCTAGCTGGCTGCATGATTGTACTAGGGTCAAACACTATTGTGAAAATCGGGGGGTCCTGAATTCGGTGCCACTTCTCCTTGGTGGTGGTGGGGGGATTTGTGCAAATCCTATTGGGGCGAGGTGTTGATTGGGTCCAGGAGGGTGGGGGGGGGGGGGGTGAATTTGTAACAATTTTCTGTCTTGAAAAATCAAGAAAACGGTCCTGCGTGCCGGCTGAATGGGAGGCAGCGGCCTATTTTTTTGGTGCAGATTCTATGAGGGTTAAAGTAATTGTGTCTTTCCGAGGCCCGCCAGCGGTGCTAAGCCTATTAGGGTGAAAGTAGTTATGTGATTTCAAGATCGGCTTGGCGGTGCTAATCCTAGGGGGTGGGGTTATTAACTCGGGGTTCGGGTTATATATATATATATATATGTGTGTATATATATTTTTATATATTATATATGTGTGACTCAGGGTTGGCTCCCCCCCGCCTCCCCGGGAAAGGTATGGTTCTCAGCGTTGCAGGCCCCCCCCCCCCTGGGCAAAGTATTGTTCCTCCCCTCTCCCCAAATGAATGATTTTTTTTGATTTGCGTAGGTTTCTCAATGATTTTGCTACGTGATGTAGCTCAAGATGGTGGCCCCTGAGGGGGAAGTGGCGTAGACAGGGACAATACCTTGCCCGGGCGGGGCGTGCAACCCTGGGAAGGCTGAGGGACCATACCTTGCCCGGGACGGGGGGCCTCTGACCTTGAACCTTGAATCATCGAAACCAATCTACCAAGCCCACCCAGCCAGCCCAGCCAGACCAGCCAGCCAGCCCAGCCAACCCATCCAACCCAGCCAGCCCAGCCATCCCCGCCAACTTAGCAAGCCCAGCCAGCCCAGCCAGCCCAGCCAACCCGCCAGCCAATCCACCCACCACCCACCCAGCCAACCGGCCTTCAGGTGAGGGGAATTGGGCAACAAAAACCCATACCTTGCTTGGACGGGGGGCCTCTCACCTTGAACTTCGAATCACATATACATATATATATGTATATATATATATATATATATATATATACTATACACAGATTATGTATGATCATTCTGTAGTCTAGCATGATGTATCTGTCCGAGTCTTCAATACATATTGTGTTACATACTATGCTGCGATCTATCAGTTTTTACGTGTTACATATTATGATGTGTTACAGAATGTGATGTGTTGCATATCATGATGTTATCCGTTTTGCAAATAAGTATGGTGCTCACCCAAAGTGCCCGTAATCGGCTGCGGAGCTTGCTGACAACCAGCAAATTTCACGGTCAATCGAAGATTTCGGGGTGTTTTTGTTGGGTGCATGTTTCAAAAACGCATTTTCCCCAGGCGGCTGAACCCCAAACGTCAAAAACGTATTTTCTCCAGAGTGCGGACTTTGACAAGCAAGCCAGAGGGTTGGCCACCGAACCGCCAAAGAGGATGACACCCCCGAAATGGTCAGACTTCATCGATAACGCAATGTTTGTGACCCTGTTGAGATGCAACTTCGATGCAAACACGTTCCCGCTGCATTTACTAGTAAACAGGCTTATGGGACTGCGGCAATGCTAACAACCCGTCCAATTCAGCGTCAAGCGAATATATATATATATATATATATATATATATATATTTATTATATATATATATATATATATATATATATATATCGGGTGTTTTTTAGTTGGATGAATTGGCCCAAAATGTATCTTCCCCAGGGCTGACCAAATAACGTGCCGAAATGGATTTGTTGCCGTCAAAATACAACATCGGAGTTCTGGGTGCATAAACACATTACTGATTTTCAATACGAGTCCAGTGGGGCCAGTCCTGGGGTCTGAAAACGGTTAATAACAATTAATAAAAACATAGGAATAGGAAATAATAGTTGAAAAACTACACAGTTGCACCAGGTGTGTGGTGGGATTGCCACTGAGTTTCAATGAATATAATAAAATGGGTGAATTTCAGTGAATGTCAGCCAGTGTATTCAAGTCAAAACCAAGTATTTCGCACAGGAGTATCCGTTGCGTTTTTTTTGTTTTTTCAAAAGTGTATTTTCCCTGGATGGGCTTGTCAAAGAACCACCAAAGATAATGACAGGCCCAACATGTTCAGACTTCATCGAGGACACAATGTTCTTAAATGCAATCTCGATGCAACAAAAACAACCCGATGCGTTTGAACAGATTTCTGGCTTCACTTGAATGAGTTGCAGATGAAAACTGAGGGGAAATTAACACTTTCAAAATCCCATAAAAATTCGATTCGACAATTTGGTGCGAAATCGTGGGGCCGGGTGGGGCCAAGGGGCCGGGGGCCGTGGGGCGGTGGGGCCGTGGGGCCGGGGGGGCGGGGTGGGGCCGTGGGGTGGGGCCCGGGCCGTGGGCCCATGGGGGCCCATGGGTGCCCATGGGCCCCATGGGCCCCATGCGCCCTGTGCCCCCCATGGTCCTCATATTCATTTTTACACATGTTTTCTAATATATATATATATATATATATATATACATATATTCCAAGTATTTTAATATATTTCCATATATTTTTATATTTTTTGCTAATTGTGTCAGGTGGGTGGTGGGATTGCCAGCCGTTGCCTGTTCTTTTTTTATTGCATGAGGAATGGTGCAAGCAGCAGACGTTGACAAGCAAGTCAGAGGTGCGTGTAGTAGTGAGTGTAGCATTGGGCTTACACCGCCACCCTGGATTAATAACCCCCTTCCTGCATTATTAATATACGAAAATATGCAAAAATAGGTAAAACATATGAAATTATAAATGTATTAACATGTATAAACACCATATATGGGGACTATGGGGGGCATGGGGACTATGGACCCATGGGGCCCATGGGGCCCCATGGGCCCATGGGCCCACGGCCCCGGCCCCACCCCACGGCCCCACCCCGGCCCCACAGCCCCACCCCGGCCCCGCGGCCCCGCGGCCCCACGGCCCCACGGCCCCACGGCCCCACGGCCCCACGGCCCCACGGCCCCACGGCCCCACGGCCCCACGGCCCCACGGCCCCTATTCCCTTAGCAGGGGGGGTGTTGAATGTCGTGCGGAGCCCCTAAACCATATTTTCTGGCGCCGACCTCCCAAATTCAATTTTGCTACGATTTTTATAAATAAACTCCTCAGAACAAGTCGGGGACTTGTTTAAATGCATCTGGTGTGCTTTTTGCATCGCATTTGCATGTGGAAATTGTTAAAACCATTTATAATCAGTCGAATCCAAACATTTGGTGATTTCAATATTTTGGGAGGTTCTTTTGCCAGCCCTTCGGGGAGAACACGTTTTCGAAAAACGCACCCAAAACACAAATCTTGTCAAATGTTGTAAGTTCATTGTTTTTTAATAAATGTTGTGCCCGCACATAATTTACTAGCAGGGGGGTTCACAGTCCAAGACAAGTATACAAATGTGCACATATATTTGATACACACTTCATCACCCATAATGAAGGCGGCCTTTCGCCGCCTCTACAAATGTGGGCGATGACATGTGTATCAAATATGTGTGCGTTTGTGAATCTCCTCTTGGATTATTAAACCCCTGTGCAGGGGTGGGGGTGGGGGCTTAATAATCCAGGAAGTGGGTGTATTAATCCAGGGTGGCGGTTACATTTTGTTTGGGACCCCAAAGATATACACCACCACCGGGTTGGGGCCTAGAAAAAATAGGGAAATGGCTGGCGTGGACGATTTGGTGGTGTATATACAAACTGTAATAAAATACAACACTTTCTATATACACCACCCCGGGGGCACGAAGCGCCCCCGGGGTGGTGTATATACAAACTGCTGTATTTTACGGCAGTTTGCATATACACAACCAAATCATCCACACCAGCCATTTCCTTATTTTTTCTAGGCCCAAACCCGGTGGTGGTGTATATCTTTGTGGTCCCAATTTTGTTGCAATGTTGAACATTCTGTTTTATCAGACATATTTGTTTTCATAGATTTTCATGGTTCCCAGGTCCATTGATCGGTCCAAGTGGATTTGTCTCAAAAAAATGTGGTCACTCTGGCGTATTTATGCGTCCAGAAACACTACACCCCGTTTTTTTAATACATGGTTTGCGCGCCCGCCCATATAATTAAAAATCCCATGTATTAAAAATCCATGGCCCGAAGGGCCCCATGGGCCCCATGGGCCCCTATGGGGCCATTGGGCCCCATGGGGCCCGAGGGACCCAGGGGCCCGAGCCGGCACCCATGTATTAAAAATCCCATGTATTAAAAATCCCATGTATTAAAAACCTGGGTGTAGTTACTTGGTATTGATATTGGTAGAAACAAATTTCGGGGGATTCTTTGGCTAGCCCTGTGTGGGAAGTGTGTTTTTGCAAAAACACACCCAACGACCAAATCGTCTCAAAATATGTGTGGGCCATGGAATTACATTGATTTCAGTGAAGTTTAATGCATTTGGACTAAACCCGATCAAGGGATAGTATAAAAGGAATATGTGAGGCACTATATTCTAACGCAAGCAGGGGGCCGCGGTTAAATGCTATTAGCTGTCCTTCAATAGCAAGCAATATTCGTTGCAATAGCAGGGTGATCCTGATCATGCGCCAAATTTTACCAAGGCGGACCCTCCGAAACTGGATCTCCTATCTGTACATGGTTGTACCCATCCTTTCAGCGTGCTCCAAACCCTAAAAGAGAGAAGGTGTGACCCATACGTGAATCGATTTGGCCCAAGCATTGAAGTTGCATGATTGCACAACATGTTTGCATCAGTTTTATAATTTTGTGTTTCTTGAGTTTTATATGTTTTTGTTGGTGCAGTTTTGTTATGGTGTATTTGTTCGTGCGAAGTTTGTCAACAGCTTAGTTCACAATTGGGTCTTACTTTATGAGTATGGACAGTGTTATTGAAGGAAGGCCCTTCCAAATATGTAGCCACAAACAAATACATCCTGTTACAATCACATACAATAGTTATTCCCAAGAGCCCCCAAACCGCTAACTCGGCCAGCAGCCTGAGGTCTCCGAAGCGGTCCCCCACCTCAGTACTGAGTTTGATTGGGTCAGAACTATCCCCGGTGTCATGGAATCTCTCATTCGAGCATTTTGCGCTACTCCTGAGGCAAGATCGATGCAAGTGCGGGCCGCCCCTGATTATAAAGGTCCCGGAGTCTGGGGACCGGAAAATAAAGTTGAAAACCTTGCAATTGTAGTTTTGCCTATGCACTACGGTACATACAGTTCCTCATACGAATTCCCCAAAAGGATTTCTCCATGTTGATTTGTCATTGCACCTTCTGCGTGTCTCGTGCCCCCCCCGCACAAGGTCTTGAACCACGCTCGTGTTTTTCTCTGCACAATTGCATCCACGAGCCGTCTGATTCGAGAATGGGAGGAGGCAAAGAAAGCAGAGATGCATTGTAACAGGAAGTCAGGGTAGACCCATAAACATTTAATAACTACACCTGTAATCGTATGATAGACAGAATCTTATATTAGGCGCGCACTGTTGAAAAGTTTGACATACATATGATTCCCCATGTATGTCAAGTGATTTTCTTCTATATACATATGTCCATATATACAGAGCATTCATTTGCAATTCGGCAGGCGTCGACGAACTAGAGATGAACCGAATTAGACATGGTCCAGTGTGGGGTGTCCGGGGGGCTACACAAAATGGAGGTGAAATTTGCCGCCTTCGCGACAAACTTCCCCGACTTAATCGTGATTGGTGTGTCCCAAGCGCGACGAATTGGAAATAAAACGAATTAGAAATGAGCCGAATTAGAAATGAGTTGTCTCTGGATATTTCATATGTTTTTTTCTTGTCCGCAACGCTTTTCGTGTTTGGATTGGGCACGCCAATTCCACATTCCCTCCCTAACGCAAAGGTGTTAACAAAGTGTAAAGGGATGGCTCACACTTACCTGTTCCGAGAGTTCCTTGGATATCAGAAATGTGTTTGTACTCCCCCTTCCACCTAGAATCCTATCGAAGTTCAGATTCGCATCTATGGTAGCGGCATCCTGTGCTGACTGATTCCTCTCAATGGTATACATTTACTTCATAATAGTTCAAAGTTCTACGAAGGCCGCCGCCCGCTTTCGTTTTCGTTGCTTATGGTGTTATGAGGGGTCCTACCCCCCTAATTTGTTTGCCGCCTGGCCCTGTAGACCCCTCAAATTATTGTGACATGCAGCACTACTCCAAATGTAGTTAATTGAGGTCAACACCAATGGGGTTTAATTCAAATAAGAATTAAGGTAGAATATATATATATATATATATATATCTATATATATGGAAGATGAGGAAGGATATGTTCGAATGCAACAGACAGAACAGGCAGCTGCACCCGTCGGCCGCGCCCTCCTGTGGTGTCTATATTACATCTCAGATTCCTTATAGATTTTCCTTGAATAGGCTTTAATCCAAATATGGGGGTAATCCCCATTTGAATTGAACCTCATTAGTGCCAAACCCAGTTAACTATCTTCCAATATACGTGCACATAATGTGTAGAGCAGGTTCACGTAATGTTAATATGTATATATGTATATGGCCCATGGCTTTATGTTTACATCTAGCTCATCATATGTGCGTGGATTTGTATACTTTGCATTTATTATTGGAATGCAATGCAATGCTCATATAAATAATAGGTGGATGGGCATTTGTTGGGCACTCGTTTTTGCAACTCTGTACGGCGGAGCCCCCTTAGAAGTTATCGTACAGTCACTATATATAGCTGAGTGGCTTTCTGGCATGTCCCAATGATGTTTCCTGATAGTTAAATATAAGGAATATAGGTTATTATATAGATATAGATACAACATCGCGGAATAAGGCTACAGTCAATTTGTTGATGTCAAGGGCGGCATCACGAGGATCCAGTGGGGGCAGTGATTCTGACAGCAGTGCCGAAAGCGTCCCGTATGCTTCTCCTTACTTGGCTTAGTGGCAGCTGGCTGGCAGCAAGTTTAGCGGGGGATCTGATCCCATTGATCAGTCAACGAAATTGGGACCCCAAAGATATAGACCACCACCGGGGTTGGGCCTAGAAAAAATTGGGAAATGGCTGGTGTGGACGATTTGGTGGTGTATATGCAAACTGTTGTAAAATACAACACTTTCTATATACACCTCCCCGGGGGCGCGAAGCGCCCCTGGGGTGGTGTATATACAAACTGTTGTATTTTACAGCAGTTTGCATATACACCACCAAATCGTCCACACCAGCCATTTCCCTATTTTTTCTAGGCCCAAAGCCGGTGGTGCTGTACATTCTTGGGGTCCGTATACTTGGACTCTTACAGGCTTTTGGGGCCTTGGACTCTTACCAGCTCCGGGGGCACTTCGCGCCCCCGGGGAAGTGTATATACAAACTGCTGTATTTTACAGCAGTTTGCATATACACCACCAAATCGTCCACACCAGCCATTTCCCTATTTTTTCTAGGCCCAAACTCGGTGGTGGTGTATATCTTTGGGGTCCCAACGAAAAGGCTGTGCATTTCGAAGGGCTGTGGCAGGCAGCCGGGACGATCCGCAAGGAGATGGAGCCAAAGTTCAAGGGCCCACTTCGTGACCTCAGTAGGGCCCATGGGATCTTGAGGCACCTCGACAGTGCTTGGTTTGGCACTCTTCGGTCCAAGGTTATATACCACCGGTCCCCTAGAGGCCAATCCCATATAATATATATACTCAAAAAATGGTTTTGGATGGGTCGCAAATACATACTCAAAAAATTGTAAAAAAATGGTTTTGGATAGGTCAAAAATACATACTTACACAAAAAATTGTAAAAAATGGTCGCGGGCTGTCCGGAAGGGTATGCCATACACATATTCAAAAAATAGTGTTTAAATAGTGTTTCAAGGGCCTCCGGCCATTGAAACAGTATTTAAACACAATTTTTTGAGTATGTCTATGGCATACCCTTCCGGACAGTCCGCGACCATTTTTGAGAATGTTTTGAGTATGTATTTTTGATCTATCCAAAATTATTTTTTGAGTATTTTCCCAAAGATTGGCAACTTGCCCACTCAAGGGGACAACGGTCATATAAGTCCAAGGTTTTGCAGGCAGTCAATGCTACCTCTGATGGTATGGAAGAGCAGCGCTCAGAGTGGGCTGGTGGCAATACTAGCGAGTCAGACGGGGGCTGGTGGCAATACCAGCTGAATCTATTCATGGGGCAGGGTATGCTGGTGGCCTCACGATTACCGCAGGGGTGCAGACAGTTGATGAGGGCACGTTGGAAGTTGACTTGGCTGATGGGGTCTCTGTGTGGATGGCTGAAGACAATGCGAAGGGGCCCATGGGACCCATGGGCCCCATGGGGCCCATTGGCCCAACTAGACCCTTCTCATTTCTGATTCTTCGCACAATCAGAAATGAGCACAATTATAAATTAGTCCTCTGTACACAAATTTTATTCATATAACAAGTATTCATACACGTATATACAGTTTGTGGACTAAATTAAGCAACACAATGTTCAGATTTTGGTTTTGGGTGCGCTTTTCGAAAATGTGTGTTTCCCCGAAGGGCTGGCAAAAGAACTCCCTTAAAATTGCAACAGTCCCAAAATGCTTGGACCTTATCAATTGTACAATGGTTTCAGCCATGTCTACATGCAATTTCGACGCGAAAGATACCCCAGATGCATTCAAACATATCCCCGACGTGTTGTGAAGGACCCCGGGCCGGAAAATAGTTTTTAGGTGTTGCTCAATTATGTCAATCACCAGTATTTCCTTGTACAGTTCCCTGTAGCCAATTAACGTACCCATCGCTGCGCTTTGCATGAGGTTACCGGCACGGAGCTCCACACGCACACCGTCATCGTTGACGAGTGTGGCTGCACGCCTGAATCCTCCACGGCACTGTTGCTACGGCTAAGGCTTTCCGCGGGGGTCAAGGGGAATGCTCTGGCGGGCCCCAAAGCCCATAAAACAGCCATTTGCTGCGTTTCCATTCGGTCAACCTATGATTGCCAACACATACAAGTAAATATTGTTGGACAATTGTACATCACGCTTGAAATTGCAGCGAAGCCACAATTTCAAGCGTGATGCACCATTGCCTAACACTATTTACTTGTATGTGTTGGTAATTGCTGGTTGGCCCAAACTTGTTGATCTATATTTTTTGGTATTTGCCTCAATCATTAGTAATTAAGTTTAGTTTTTTTGGTATTTGTGGTGTTTGTATTGCGGGTCTTGCGTAGCTCTACGTGCTTTGGGGCCGGCCAAGGCATGCTTTGCAGGGGCAAACCATTGGAAACTGGGTGTATTAATGGGGACCCTAGTTAATAAAGGGCGCCCCCCCACCCCCCGCACCGGCTTGCACTTTACACTCTGCCGAAGCCTTTTCTCCTTTGATTAGTATTGCGGAAACGGCGGTGGTTAGCCAACTTTATTGACGCCTCGAGCCTCTGAGCAGCTTCGATGTTTGTGCCGGGGCCCATGGGGCCCAGGCGGGGTCGGGAAGGCAGACGGCGGACGGCGGAAGGTGGGCGGCGGTTTGATTAGCATTGTGGAAGGCGGACGGCGGGCGGGCGGGCAGGCGGACGTCGGGAAGGCGGCGGGCGGCCGGTGCCTTCCTGGGAGGCCCCATTTATTAACGCATTGGACAAGTCAACTTTATTAATGGTCCCCTTTCATCAACGGGAGGTGCCCGTTATATCATATGCAGTCTAAAAGCAGCCAGGTTTTTTACAACCTATTTTTGGGGGCTCCCAGACCCCGGGACCCTTATAATCAGGTCCGGCCCGCAATTGCGTCGAATTTGTCGCAAGGGTTGTGCAAAATGCCCGAACGAGAGTTTTTATGACGCCGGGGATAGTATCGACCCGATGCAACTCGGTGTTGGGTGGGGGACCGCTCCGGAGAGCTCCGGGAGCTGGCCGGTTTTGCGTTTGTTGAGGTTCTCAAACAGAACAATCGTATATTATTGTACTTTTGTTGTTCTATTTTAAACAGAGTACATATATAAATATATCATATGTATATACACCTACATATGGGAAATAGTGTAATCATGCTTTATTCGTAAAGCAGGGATTCTATCTTGCTGAAGAGTAATACGGAGACAGTAATAAATGGTGCGGGAATCGGCCACCGACCATTGCATGATAGTTATTTTTCTGAGTCGAACATCTGAGACAGTTACATTACTAGATGAGCGTAGATCATGGAACACCAGTTGGACCACATTGAGATGTATAGCAATATATGATTAAAGTTCGAAGCCATAGAGTTGGAGTCCATCCTGGTGTTCTTCAAAGGTCACTTCCGCGAGTTATTTGTTGCTGTGCTCGACTTTAAATTCCCAGAACACATAGAAGCCAATAACAAATAAATATCGAACCCAGAGGCTGCAGGCAAACCATCAAACGGTTGCAAATGGTTGTGCATTCTCGAAACATTTATTGCTGCACAAGTTACTCGAGCAGTAACTCTGTAGACATTTTTTTGCTCATCGTCGTAGTTCCTGGAATGTTTGTGCGAACCTTAAATCAATAGACTTCGGCAATTTCGCCCAAACTGTTTTTCTCATAATTAGGTTTGCCTGGTGGGTCAAATCCTAGCCAGACTCTTACGAGTATTCTGCACTGTAGTAGAGCTTCCCAATGCCAATATACTGCCAAATCCGGAAAATACTTGGAAATTCTTAACTGAATTAACTTCCTTGTATATATACATATACATATATACATATCTATCTATGTATATATATATATATATATAATTATATATATATATATATGTATAGCCCCTATCCCCTTTGGGGGCCCCAAATAGGCCCTGGCCCCCCCGCGTAAAAATTGGCAACAGTACACAAGTTACAACAATGTGAATAGATAATGACGAAAGAGTGTTGGAAGAGCGACATCTGAAGATATCGCCTGCTATCCGCTTGTATTTCAAATGTGACAAAACATATAGCAAACCTTTGCGGTGCATGTTATAACGAAGAAAGCACCGATCAAGCTTATTATTACACGTAATAAAAATGTGATGTGTGTTCTGTTTGTTACATGTAGTGAATATATTGCAATGTGTTTGTTTTTCCAACGTGAATAGTTAGTGACGAAAGTGAGCCGCAGAAAGGTTAGCAGCATTGAGGAGGGTGATTTGATGCACACTGCATTGCCCCGTAATGGGTGCCTGGACCGAACCCCGGCCGCAAGGGCCCTCTTCCCACAGGACGGCTCCTCAGACATTGCAACTTGAGTTGACTTGACAGAGAGACGAAAAAGTACAATTTAAGAGGTATGTTTGGAAGGTCTCTAATAGGGTTTAACACAAAAAAATGTTGAAGCTGTGGCAACCCACTCGTGGTCAGAACTAGGCAGACACTCATGATCCAAGCGACTAGCTGGCCCCATGGGTGTCCCCGTGTCCCAATTGCTCAACTCATGCACAAAGTGTGTGCGTTTCCGAAATATTTTGCGTTTGTTTAATTCCGGAACCCCGGCCTCGAACCCCAAACCCAAACCATTTTTTAATGCATTCATCATTCATACATGGCCAGGCCATGGGCGGCCTGTTGGCGACAAACTCGTCAATAACAAACTCATGGAACACCAGCTGGATCACATTGAGATGTATAGCAATATATGATTAAAGTTCGAAGCCATAGAGTTGGAGTCCATCCTGGTGTTCTTCAAAGGTCACTTCCGCGAGTTATTTGTTGCTGTGCTCGACTTAAAAAATTCCCAGAACACATAGAAGCCAATAACAAATAAATATCGAACCCAGAGGCTGCAGGCAAACCATCAAACGGTTGCAAATGGTTGTGCATTCTCGAAACATTTATTGCTGCACAAGTTACTCGAGCAGTAACTCTGTAGACATTTTTTTGCTCATCGTCGTAGTTCCTGGAATATTTATGCGAACCTTAAATCAATAGACTTCGGCAATTTCGCCCAAACTATTTTTCTCATAATTAGGTTTGCCTGGTGGGTCAAATCCTAGTCAGACTCTTACGAGTATTCTGCACTGTAGTAGAGCCTCCCAATGCCAATATACTGCCAAATCCGGAAAATACTTGGAAATTCTTAACTGAATTAACTTCCTTGTATATATACATATACATATATACATATCTATCTATGTATATATATATATATATATAATTATATATATATATATATGTATAGCCCCTATCCCCTTCGGGGGCCCCAAATAGGCCCTGGCCCCCCCGCGTAAAAATTGGCAACAGTACACAAGTTACAACAATGTGAATAGATAATGACGAAAGAGTGTTGGAAGAGCGACATCTGAAGATATCGCCTGCTATCCGCTTGTATTTCAAATGTGACAAAACATATAGCAAACCTTTGCGGTGCATGTTATAACGAAGAAAGCACCGATCAAGCTTATTATTACACGTAATAAAAATGTGATGTGTGTTCTGTTTGTTACATGTAGTGAATATATTGCAATGTGTTTGTTTTTCCAACGTGAATAGTTAGTGACGAAAGTGTGCCGCAGAAAGGTTAGCAGCATTGAGGAGGGTGATTTGATGCACACTGCATTGCCCCGTAACGGGTGCCTGGACCGAAGCCGGGCCGCAAGGGCCCTCTTCCCACAGGACGGCTCCTCAGACATTGCAACTTGAGTTGACTTGACAGAGAGACGAAAAAGTACAATTTCAGAGGTATGTTTGGAAGGTCTCTAATAGGTTTAACACAAAAAACTGTTGAAGCTGTGGCAACCCACTCCTGGTCAGAACTAGGCAGACACTCATGATCCAAGCGACTGGCTGGCCCCATGGGTGCCCCCGTGTCCCAATTGCTCAACTCATACACAAAGTGTGTGCGTTTCCGAAATATTTTCCGTTTGTTTAATTCCGGAACCCCGGCCTCGAACCCCAAACCCAAACCATTTCTTAATGCATTCATCATTCATACATGGCCAGGCCATGGGCGGCCCGTTGGCGACAAACTCGTCAACAGACTCAAGACATTGTCTCAGAAAATTACGTAGGCTATTCAAATACGTACGGTGTGCCGAGAGCTTCAACAGTTTCCTCTACCAGCTCTGACAATTCTCTTCCATCCGGACTCCAAAGATGTACACCACCACCGGGTTTGGGCCTAGAAAAAATAGGGAAATGGCTGGTGTGGACCATTTGGTGTTGCATATGCAAATTGCTGTAAAATATAGCAGTTTGTATATACACCACCCCGGGGGCGCTTCGCGCACTCGGGGTGGTGTATATAGAAAGTGTTGTATTTCAAAGCAGTTTGCATATACAACACCAAATGGTCCACACCAGCCATTTCCCTATTTTTTCTAGGCCCAAACCCGGTGGTGGTGTACATCTTTGGGGTCCGTATTCCATACGTTACGATCCTTCGTCAAGTCATACAGATTTTGTGTTCTCCTCCAGCTAGACGTAAGTCTTCCCGAAGCACTGTGGAAGTTCATTCCATGCGAGGCCTGCCAACACGGCGAATGTATCTTGTCGTGGCAGGTTGTAAGCTATTTGGGATGAAGGTGGCAGTCTGCACAGGGGAACCCAGTGGAGCCCTGATGACCTTGCCTAGCAAAACCAGCTGCAAAACAAAACACATGGAGTTGAACACCAATGGGGATGAATTCAAATTGGGATTAAACCATATTTAGACTAACCCCCACAAGGGGAGATTGTATACGGAATACGAGTAGGAAGATATTCTATTGCAAGCCCCCTGTGGTGTCAATAAATTTCGAATATATTGCTTCTCAGATTCCTTATACATTTTCCCTTTAATGGGGTTTGATTTAAATCGGAGTTAAGCCCCATTTGAAAGGACTTCCATCAGTGTCAAACCTTGAAGATATTCCTTCTCATATTCCTTATATTTTTTCCTCAATGGGTTTAGTCTAAATTGGGTTTAATCCCGATTGTATTGAAATTTATAGTATCAAACCCCATTAAATCATTTTCAAAGGCCAGTGCATGCCGTTTCGTTGCCGCTTTTGATCGACACCGGCCAAAGTCGTAGTCTGTGACCGATTCTTCGAGTCTAAAACCGTAAACAAACGCAATAGGTTCTGGCCTGATAAGTCCAAGGGGCATGCTAGCCTGGTGAATATTCGTGTCACAAGTTGAAGATATAATTTCCTAGCTTATTTAGTTACATATTTTCGATTTTTCAAGTCCCCAGACGCTGGGACCCCCATAGCCAGGTACGGGCCGCGATTTCATCGAATTCGCCGCACGAGTTTCGCAAAATGGTCCAATAGGGGGCCGCTGCTGGCTTGGGTTGTTTTATTTTTAATTTTTCATTCTGGAAATAATTCGGTTGGGATTTCTATATAGGTTTCCTTTAAAGTGGCCTCAGTGTGATTGATGGATGACATGCTTGGCAGAAGCATGTTAAATTCGGTCTCGAGCAACTGAGGCAAGAGACACATGCCATTCCTCGCATCTGTCTTGAGCAATCCTCGCATTGGAAACATACAAAATGCCAGGGGAATGCACTTGCCATTGCATTGCCATTCGAAATGCAATGTATTCAAAGGGCCTGTATAATTGTTCCGGCCATTTCCTTTACAGCGGCTTAAGTGTGATAGTATCTTAAGGTTTTCCTTTGACTTTGAAGATCTGAATTCTATATAGGGTTTCCTTTAAAGTGGCTTCCGATTCCGTGTAATATGGTCCGAGCTGAGCAACACACGTCCCTCTCATGACTTGCAGCTATTTCAATGCCTTCGCTTCTGCCGCTGCTTCTGTCAACCTTGCCCGCCCTTTGTCAGGGTTCACTGGCAGATCTTTTATTATCGAAACCACAAGGAGAAGCTAAGTTTCAGGTGTTTTCATAGGACCCTAAAGCCTAAACCCTCAACCCCAATCCCCAAAATCTAAACCCTCAGCCCTAAACCCTGAACCCTAAACCCTAAATCCTATCGAAAGGATCAGGGGCAGCTACGTTTCAGGTGTTTTCATAAGATAGAGTTTTTGTTTTCACTGCATTTAACAAATGCTCAAACAGTTGCTTGGTTTTCTTTTGTCGTTTTCAGGTCCCGGTGCTGGTCCCATTGCATCCGTTTGGAAATGTCATGCTATTACGAGGTATTTATGCGGCCAGAAGTCCGATGCTGTATTTTACGGACAAACAATGTTTGTTCTTTTTCGGGGTGGTTCTTCGGCCAGCCGTCTAGGGAAATTGCGTTTTCTAAAACAGACCCCCAAACAATATTAGTTGTTGCGTGTTTCATTTGAATGAACAGGCCTTCAATACAGATCGGAAACCGGTTCAAATGCACACAAATCGCACCATTTGTATAGATTCGTATACACGGTAATCATTCGTGTAAGAAACCTAGGGTCACCTTGTACAGTTTCCAACATTTTTTGGATTCTTCATTATATGGAAGTTGGGAGGTCCTAATCGTGTCTTCCATAGGGCGCCTTACCATTTTCCGCATGAGGCCAACCCCAATTCACAGAACTCTACTTTCGCAGTTTCACGCGCTCGGTATGTAAGTGAGATTAAAAAACACACATGATTCACGACCAAATAAGCACATGCCCACCGTGCCCAATTTCATGTCCGCCTGCTCTGTCCACTGCATTATATTATGGATCGCCTCTTTGCCACTGATTCTCGGATTTATTATGGACCATTGATTTTGTAGGCATGGCATCAGGGAAGCATGCCTCGACATACGGTTGACGGTATAAATTAAGCAACAGTTTGGTGTTCTGAGGCTTTGGTATTGGTTCGACGAAGAACTTTTTTTGCCACGAAACAGGTCCAGAAAAATGATCTCGGGCTGATATTCGGTGTACCCAGCTCCGAACGGCGTAGCGCGTCTGTTTCGTTTCGACGGGAATTCCGGGTTTGTGAAGATTTGGTGATTGTAAACATCTACCAGTTTTTAGTGGTCCCAAACGAGCTGTCCCAGGACAAGTTTGGATGATGGACAACTTCTCAGAGCAATAGTTGATACCATAAGTGGTCTCTGATGTATCCCCATGTCAAAGCCGGTACCAAACCAAATGCCGGATTTAATTGGCATTTATTTTTCAATCTTTTGGTAAGAGTTCTATATATTTTCTTGCAAGGTGTTTTCTAATTTATGCCGTCAACAGTATGCCCGGGCATGCCTAGGCATGCCCTGCAGCCCCTAGAGGCCCGGGCATGCTTAGACATATGCCTAGGCATATGCCACGGGGTGCCAAGGCATACGCCTTGGCATGCCCTGCAGCCCGTAGGAGCCCGTAGGAGCTCGTAGGAGCCCGTAGGGGCCGGTACGGCATGCCTAGACATATGCCTTGGCATGCCTAGGCATATGCCTTGGCATGCCCGTTCTGAGAGTCAGGCATGGTCGGGTAGAGGGTGCAATGATCCAAAGAATCAGCGGCAACTGGGCGAACCAAATTATATGGGCGTGATGTTGGCATGTCCTTGTGTGGTGTTGGAGGCCCAAAGAATTGAAAAAAGTTTGCACGCCAGTAGCGAAATAGTCTATTTCTACAACCCTCGACGAAACTCAAGGCTAGTTTTATGTTTTTCCGGCCCCGGGTCCCTAACCCTACTTCCCGGGCACTGTCCCTTCAAAACACGTCGGCGACATGTCTAAATGCATCTGGGTTGTTTTTTGTATCGAAGTTGAATATGGAAAAGGTTAAAACCATTGTACGATGCATGATCTCCATTTTGTTGTTTTTCGTGTTGTTTGTTTTTGAGCATTTTGGGGAGTTATGTTGCCAGCCCTTCGGGGAGAACATAGTTCTGAAACATACATTGATTTTGACGAACGTTGGAAAACTAGCCTTAAGTTTCGTCGAGGGACGTAGGATGGGAGGAAAATCTGTTATTTCTTTTACATGTGGCTGGAAAAGGATACGATTATTTGTGTACTCAGCTGGTAGGGCGTTAGTGTTAAGAAGTGCCCCAACCACACGAATAACAACAAAGTGGGCGGTGCGAGGTGCCTCCCTCAGGCTTGCCGAAGGCAGCCCTGTTTATGTACTTGTGTTGTTAAGCGTTTCCGAACAATATTGCTTACCAGCTCAGTAGAGAAATACTATATTCCTTTCCAGTCAAGTGGAAAGTTAATAGTACATGTTTACAAATCTGAAATACCAACTATCCTGGAAAGTAGTTTAAGATGTTTAATACTAATGGGGTTTAATTAAAATGCGTATTAACCCCATTTTGATTCAACCCCATCAAGAAAGAATATGTAAGGAATCTGAGAAGGAATGTATTCTAGTTCTATTGACACCACAGGGGGCCGCGGCCGAATGCCGCGGAGCCCTGTTCTGTGCATTTGACTAGAATATATTTCTTCTCATATTCCTTGTATATTCTCCCTTAATGGGTTTTAATCTATATGGGCTGAGTCCCAATTCTAATTAAAACTCATTCGTATCACATCCCATTAACTGCCTTCCACATATTTCCTTACCAGGGTGCACATAGAGGCGTATGGAATTTGGCACCAGGAGCATCGCGAGTTCCAGCTGCAGTTGCACAGGCCAGTGTCGTAGAAGTCGATGTGTACAGGGAAGCTGAAACAACAAAGGATTTTTTGGCCCAGCCGGTCAGAAATACAATATGGGCCAAAAGCAGAAAATACAAGATGGGCAAAAACAGAAAATGCATGCGGAGGCACATGCTGAAAATACTAGCGAGCCACATAATGTGTGGCGGCCTTCGGCCGCCACTATGTGGTGATTCATCATGTGGCCCGCTAATACTTTCAGCGTTTGCCTCCGCATGTATTTTCTGCTTTTGCCACATACTCTATTTTCTGCTTTTGGCCCATCTTCTATTTTCTCCCGTGCGTCTTATCAGCTTCCCTGTACAACAGAACAATGCAACAAACACCAAGTCTCAATCAATACCTCTCATAATGAAAAAGTTGTCTTCATTGGGTATGTGGATTCTTTTTCCACCCACTACAATTTGCAGGGGGCCGCCTTTGGCAGCCTCCCACTGTAGTGGAATCCGTAAATGTGGATGGAAAACTAATCCCCACAGTCAATTAAGATAATTTTACATGATCCAAATTGAAGGCCTTGACTGGGTATCCCATATGGGCCCCATGGGTCCCAGGGCCCCCATGGAACAATTATTGAGGCACCGCAGGCCCATGAAACAAGATGTGGGCCGCATGCAGCCAGATTTTGTTAACCGTGTGGGGAAAATCTGGCTGCATGCCGTATATAACCTCTGTACATATGGCACTTGCTCATTTGTTTCGTTGATAGGAAATGCAAATAAGGAGGCGATCAGCGAGACAGCCATAATGAGCCCATGGGGCCCTATGGCGCCCATGGGGCCCTATGGGCCCATGGGGCCCGTACGGCCCCCTGGGGCCCCATGGGGCCCCATGGGCCCATGGGGCCGTACTGGCCCATGGCTTCCGCATAAGGGTGTTGGGGAAAGGGAACAAACGAGAACCCCTCATATAGTGTAATATTTTTTGTTTGTTACAGGGCCAGTGATGCAATATCACATGTTTTTTGACATGTTTCTTTTGGGGGTGCGTTTTCCGAAAATATATTTTCCCCGAAGGGCTGGCCGAAGAACCTTAAAAACTGGGTTTGCATGTCGGGCAAAATATTAGTTAGCCTCCCACCAGTCTTTTGCCTTATGTTAGACCCTCCCAAATCCCATATAAGGCAAAATCTGAAAACTTACAGAGAAGTAATACAAACAAAGAACCTGCATACATTTCTACATTCTTTGTTTTTTGTTACAAGGCCAGTGGGGCCGTGGGTTGGGGCCGCCCCCGCGGGCCCCGCCCTCATGGGCCCCATGGGTCCCCATGGGTCCCCATGGGCCCCATGGGTCCTCATGGGCCCCATGGGTCCCCATGGGCCCCCATGGGCCCCATGGGTTCCCATGGGCCCCATGGGTTCCCATGGGCCCCATGGGTTCCCATGGGCCCCATGGGTCCCCATGGGCCTCATGGGGTTCCATGGGATCCCATGGCCCCCATGGGCCCCATGGGTCCACATGGGCCCCATGGGCTCCTTGGGCCCCTGGGGCCCCTTGGGCCCCATGTATAGATTTCATATACTTCTAAATATTTTCATAGATTTCACATTTTTTTATGTATTATTACCCGGTCTTGCTTGCACGTACTTTTTTACTTTTTTTTCGGCCGGATTCCAAAATCTGGATTCGGCACGAAACTGACAGTCAAAAATGCTACCGGCGCGAAAACACTGGCAAATTCGGCGTCTCGGCGATCCGAGTCCAATGCACGACGTCCCGGACCAGGATTCGGCCAAAATCCAAGGAAAAAAAGTTAAAACTTTATTTTGCCTACCCGAGCAATCCCGGGATTATGTTTTTTTTGTTACAAGGCCAATGATGCATTGAGACTGCCGGAAGTCACTCTCGAGGGTTTGCTAAAGCAGTCCCCATCGGAGGTGGCCACTGCCCGCGAGGCCCTCTCGCAGCTGGGGGCCCTGGCTGTGGTCAAAGCTGTAGACACTGGCAGTGAAAGGGCGGACCTATGGGAACCTTCCAAAACATAAAAATCCACGCGAAGTCGTATGACAAATACATATATATATATGAACCATAAATCTCTCTCTGTGTATATATATAAACATATGGGGACCGTGGGGCTATGGGGACCCATGGGCCCATGGGGCCCATGGGCCCCAATTGGGACCATGGGGCCATGGGGCCATTGGCGCCCTTGGGCCCATGGGGCCCACGGCGGCGGCCCCATCCCGTGGGCCCACGGCCCCACCCCGGCCCAACGGCCCCACGGCCCCCGGCCCCACGGCTTCACCGACCCCACGACCCCACGGCCCCAAAAGGTTCACAACCCCACAGCAACACCCTCCAAATTTCTTATTCAACAATGTGAAATGCTTGATTGTCCTGCTGTTTTGGTATGTAGGGGTGCTCCCCCGCTGCGCCCCCACAATCTGTCAAACATATTTGAGACCATCAAGAACACATGAAACTATATGAGCATATATGAAAATGCAGGGAAGCAACAAGACGATCAAAACATAATGATGAACATAGGAAAACATTTCACATGCTGGAATACGAACTATGTATGGGCATTGGACCTTGCATTTGTTGTTTGTTTCTTGTGCGATACACATAAACAATGCTCTCAATGCAGGTCGGGGAACCTATCCAAATTCACCGTTTTTCGTTGCTGCAAATTTAAATAAATAAATATATATGTATATATATATATATATATTTATGGGGACACCATATATATATACATATACACCACCGAGTTTGGGCCTAGAAAGAATTAGAAAATGGTTGGTGTAGCGAAATTGTCGGACATTTTCGCGTTTGTATAATTTATCATGACTTTGAACATTTTTTGGTCCAGATCAGCCCATGGCCACCCCAGGCCACCCCAGCCTTCAGAGACGTGCCCGGAGAGCTCCCAGAGGCTTCTCAGAGACCTCCTAGAGAGCCCTCCCAGAGATTCCACAGACAGGATCTAATCTTCAGCCAGGATGCCACAGCCAGGATTCCACAGCCTGGATTCCACAGCCAGGATTCCACAGCCAAGTTTCTTCAGCAAGGATTCCACAGCCAAGATTCCACAGACAGAATTCCACAGCCTGGATGTCACAGCCAGGATTCCAAAGCCAAGATTCCGCAACCAGGATTCCACAGCCAAGATTCCACAGACATGATTCCGCATGCAGGATTCCACAGCCGGGATTCCACAGACAGGATTCCACAACAGCCATAATTCCAAGACGAAGCTTCCACAACCAGGATTCTTAAGAAAATGCTGTTAGGGTTTGTGCGCTAGGGTCATTGTGTCATTATATTTGCTACCATTTGTCAAATATCAAGCAACTTAGTCTTAGCCAGAAAGCGGCTTCACGACGCGATTCACGAGGCTTGGTTCAAAGCATGTAAGCATTTTTGAGTAAATCGAATCCAAAACATATCCAAAGCCATTAGTTCTGTTAATATGATCGAAATTAAAGCAAGCAATTATTGTTGGATCGAATCTAATCTAATATATGTTGAACACAACTAATTAGTTTGATTATCAATTTACACAAATTGTTTGGTTTACCCAATAATTCCCAAAATTGAAATATCGAATCGCATCAGGTTGCGTACCAAAGAACGGCACCTAATTATATACATTAAGCAACCATTTATTTACCAAGAACGGTTCAAATACATTACAGTGTATGCGAACCATATACTTTTAAGAAGTTCACCCCCCCATCCCAAATCGTGGTTGGATACAATTAGTTAAAGCATGGATGAGCAGCCTTGTGACTGTGATGAGGATGATTAGGATGCCCAGGGCAAACCTCTCAATGTTTGCGAGATCTACAAATACAACAGTATGTCATACCCATTTACTAATCATTTGGGTATGCGAGCCATCATAGCTCTGTCAGCAGGTGCGAGCCGGGAGGAAAAACAAACAAACAATTTGGGGTATACGAGCCATCCCATGCCCCATAATGGTTTTCTCGAATGGGCGACCTTCGTTATTGAGGGATGATGTGGCTGGAAAAGACGCAAAACAACAAAGTGCATCGGAGGTTGGGGGGTGAGTCCAACCGGGAAATCGATTTCGGTTTCGGTTCGTGGGTGCGTGTGCGTGGTCTGGTTGTAAGGTGAGACTCCGGAGTTTTCCTGAGGCCCTCCCGTTCCCTTTTCCCTTTCGCCCCAGTGGGTGTTCATTTTCCATTGGGAGGCGATGTTTCCCTTTTCCCTGCGAAGTGAAATCAAACCGACGTCGAAGTGAAACCGAAGTGAAACCGAAGTGAAACCGAAGTGAAACCGGGAGGAAACCGAAGTGACATCGAAGTGACATCGAAGTGGAACCGGAGTGAAATCGAAGTGACATCGAAGTGAGCCCGAAGTGAAGTCGAAGTGAAATCGAAGTAAAATCAAAGTGAAACCGAAGTGAAATCGAAGTGAGCTCGAAGTGAAATCGAAGTGACATCGAAGTAAAATCAAAGTGAAATCGAAGTGATATCGAAGTGAAGTCGAAGTGAAACCGCACTGAAATCGAAGTGACATCGAAGTGAAATCGTAGTGAAGCTGAATTGAAATCGAAGTGAAATGGTAATTTATTCGAGATGAAATCGAAGTGAAACCGAAGTGACATCGAGGAGAAATCGAAGTGACATCGAAGAGAAAGCGAAGTGAATTCGAAGTGACATGGAAGTGAAACGGAAGTGGAATCGAAGTAAAATCAAAGTGAAACCGAAGCGACATCGAAGTGAACTCGAAGTGAAACCGAAGTGAAATCGAAGTGAAACCGAAGTGACATCGAAGTGAAATCGAAGTGAAACGGAAGTCAACTCGTAGTGAAACCGAAATGAAATCGAAGTGAAGCCACAGTGACCTCAAAGTGAACCAACGTGATATCGAAGTGAAACCGAAGTGAAACCGAAGTCAACTCGAAGTGAACTCGAAGTTAAATCGAAGTAAAATCAAAGTGACATCGAAGTGACATCAAAGTGATATCGAAGTGAAATCGAAGTGAACCCGAAGTGAAATCGAAGTGACATCGAAGTTAAATCGAAGTGAAATCGAAGTGACACCGAAGTGACATCGAGGTGATATCGAAGTGAAATCGGAGTGACAGCGACGTGACATCGAAGCGAAACCGTAGTGAAAGCAAAGTGAAATAGAAGTAAAACCATAGTGATACCGAAGTGAAATCGAAGTGAAGTCATCGAAGTGAGACCGAAGTGAAGTCGAAATCAAATCAAAGTGATTTCGTAGTAGAACCGAAGTGAAATGATCGTGAAAACGAAGTGACACCGAAGTGAAACCGAAGTGACATCGAAGTGGCATCGAAGTGGCATCGAAGTGAAACCGAAGTGAACTCGTAGTGAAATCGAAGTGACCTCGAAGTGAACTCTAAGTGAAATCAAAGTGAACCGAAGTGAACTCGAAGTGATATCGAAGTGAAGTCGAAGAGAAACCGCACTGGAATCGAGGTGAAATCGAAGGGAAATGGAAGTGAACTCATAGTGAAACCGAAGTGTCATCCAAGTGAAATCGTAATTGAATCGAAGTGAAATCGAAGTGACATCAAAGTGACATCGAAGTGACATCGATGAGAAATCGAAGTGGAATCGAAGTGACATCGAAGTGAAACCGAAGTGACATCGAAGTGAAATCAAAGTGAAATCGAAGCGAGATTTCCCCCTCCCCCCAATCCTCCTATCCAACTTTAGTTGGCTTTATCGGTATATATATATATATATATATATATACATATATACATAAGAATTCGTGCGATTTAATCAACATATTCAAAACAATTCTTTTATGTTGAATTTCCCAGCATCCTCAGCAACCAAGTCTCCGTCACAGTAAGCTTGGAATAGTTGGGCCTCCAAGGCCAAACAAGAATATGCCAACACCATGCCCATATATTCTAATTCCATTGACAGGACAGGGGGCAGCGGCCCCCTGTTCTGTCCGTTGCATTAAACTTAAGGCATGGTGTTGGCATTTTCTTGTTTAGCCTTGGAGGTCCAACTATTCCAAGCTTACCTTTATTCTTTGGGGAATTGGGCCCCTTAGCCACACATGTATGTATGTATACATATATAAACCCACATATATATATGTATGTATGTATACATACATATATATATATGTATGTATGCATATATATAAGAACTAGTGCGATTTAATCCAACACATTAAAAGCATTTTTTAGTTGGTTTAGTTTCCTAGCATCCTAAGCAACCTAGTCTCCGTCACAAGGCTGCTCAAATGCTCGATTTCAATACCCCCGCTATTACAACAATGGCAGTGATGTGCTGGCGGATTGGGCAAAGTGCCTCCTGCCAGGCGGTATTCAGGGTTGTGGCTAAGGGGCCCAATTCCCCAAAGAACAAACCCCAAACCCTAAACCCTAAATCCCTGAACCCTACACCTCTAAACCTTAAACCCTTTCCCCAGACCCTGGGACCCTTTTGATCAGGTTCGGCCCGCAATTATGTCGAATTTGCCGCATGAGTTACACAAAACGGTTGAATGAGAGATTCTATGATGCCTGGGAGAATTCCTCAAAGAATATGGGTAAGCTTGAAACATGTGGGCCTCCAAGGCCAAACAAGAATATGCTAACACCATGCCCATATTGTAACGTAATAGGCAGAACAGCGGGGCGCGGCCTTCGGCCGCTGCCCGCTGTTCTGCCTATTGCATTACAATATGGGTATGGTGTTGGCATATTCTTGTTTGGCTTGGAGGCCCAAATATTGCAAGTTTACTTTTATCCTTGTTAAATTTCGTGGGGCACCAAGCTCATTGGAATCTTTGAATTTACAATATTTTGATTGATTTTTGTTTTGGGTGCGTTTTTCGAAAATGTGTTCTCCCCGAGGGGCTGGCAAAATAATTTCCCAAAGTGTTAAAAATCCCCAAATGTTTGGATTCGTTCGTTTGTGCAATGGTTTTGCGCATTTCCATATGCAAATTCGATGCAAAAAACACCCCAGATGCATTTCAATATGTCCCCGACCTGTTTTGAAGGGCCTCGGGCCCGGAAAACAGGGTTTAGGGAACCGGGGCCGGAAAATAGGGTTTAGGGGCACCGCACGAAGTTTGGCCCTTAGCCCCAACCCTGGTACACTGCGCAGTTCAGCACTCGTGCGCCCCCTTGCACATGGTGCAGTGCGTCGGGTATCCATCACGGGAGGGGGGCGGTGGGACGGTGCGCTTGCAGACTTGCCTAGCTGCGGGGCTGCTGCACATGACATCAATGCCATGCGCCGAAGTGTCCGAGTCGCAACAGGCGCCCTTCTCCGGGCGATGGATACTCCAGGCTTATATACCACCGGTCCCCTAGAGCCCAATTCCATATAAAATACTAAAAAATGGTTTTGGATGGGTCAAAAATACATACTCAAAAATTGTCAAGAAATAGTTTTGGATGGGTCAAAGATACATACTCAAAAAATGGTCGCGGGCTGTCCGGAAGGGTATGCCATAGACATACTCAAAAAATCGTGTTTAAATAGTGTTTCAATGGCCTTCGGCCATTGAAACATGATTTAAACACAATTTTTTGAATATGTCTATGGCATACCCTTCCGGACAGCCCGCGAGCATTTTTTGACCATTTTTTGAGTATGTATTTTTGATCCATCCAAAACCATGTTTTGAGTATTTTTCAAAATATTAGCAACTTGCCCACTCAAGGGGGCAACGGTCATATAATCCAGGCTCATCGCTAGTGGAATTGAGGTTGTCGAACGGTGCAAAACGCGCTAGTTCATTGGCAGAAGCAGTAGATGAAGCCTCGCACTTGGAACATCTGCACGTTTACGAGGAGGTCCAGACCAACAGTAGCTTTGATCCAGCGGGATCGCACAGGGCACTTGAGTTGCACACTGATGCAGGCTTGATGCTTGCCTTTGTTCCTCTAGGGTTCAGGGTTTAGGGTCTAGGGTTTAGGGTTTTGGGTTGCAAACTGACGCAGGCTTGATGCTTGCCTTTGTTCCTCCATTGTCTGCCGCTGGTGGTGGGACACTTGTGGATGTCGAAACTTCCAGCGGGACTGTTATATGGAATATTATGGGATTTTTTTTGTCATTAGATCGGCAATTATTGGTGCGCAGTCGTTACGAAGTTTGAAGATCGCGGTACGGAATCTGTTGAAATTTCTACGAAATACAATCCCGAAGTGATCAAGTATAATCCCCTTCATGACCAAATACACACACCGGCGCGGCGAAGCGCCGCCCGGGGGTGTAGTTGCTCACTTATGGTCTATGTTCGATCACTTCCGGATTGTACTTCGTAGAATTTTCGACAAGTTTCGTACCGCAATCGTCAAACTTCGTACCAACTTTGTACCAACAATTGTGAATATAATGACGAAACAGGTCCCCAGGATATTCCATATAAGGATTGTTGTGCCATTGGCACCCCTGCCTCCGGGTTCTGTGGTATTTTTTGTTGGAGAAGCTGCCAAGATGCTCCCTGCACATAGATCTTTGCGGCCTTTTCCACACTCTCTCTCTTTGCCATCGGGCTTTGGATGGCGAGCTTGGTTGAAAGGTAGTTAGTAGGGTTTAACCCTGATGGGGTGTAATGGATGAACACCAATTTGGATTAAATCCAACCTGCGCAGGACTGTCTTTTGAAAGACTGTGTTTTGACATTTCAATGGGCAATCTTTCAAAAGACGGTCCCGCGTAATTCGGACTAATACAGTAATCGCATTTCTGGACGCAATTCCTGACAGCCCCCTGAGCTCAAAGCAAGTGGTCCTCCACCCCAGTCAGCATAATTCCATAAATGTTAGGATTTGGGTACAGAATCAATCGTTTGAGCTGAAACTTGGTCCAAATCGATGCGTGTTGGTCAAATTGGTGCAAAATTGCGTTCCCGAGGTCTGGGGACCGACCCCGGGGCCGGAAAATAGGTTTCAGGGGTCCGGGACCGGAAGGATCAACTGACAGTCTTTCAAAAGACGGTCCCGTGCAGGTTGGACCCATTTGGATTAAAGCCCAGTATGGGGGATATACATCAGGAATATGATAAGGAACATATTCTAATGCAATGGCCTCCTGTGGTCTCAATCGAATATTCCTTCTCGCATTCCTTATATATTCTCTTGAATTTGTTTGAATCCCCAACGCTATTGAACCCTATTATCGTTAAACCCTGCACCCACGTGCAAAAACTAACTTCCGCTATACATTTGTGATTTTTCCTGATTTCCGTCGATTTGAATTAAAACCCTTCAAAACAAATCGAGGACGTGTTTGAATGCATATATGGTGGGTTCTGCATCGAATTTCGTGTGAAAATGCTTGAAACCATCGTGTAGCCGATAAAACGCAAACATTTGAGATTTTCATTATTTTCGCCTGTTCTTTGGCCAGCCCTTCCGGGAGAACACATTTCCGAAGGACGCACCCAACAGAACAAGCGGCCCTTAATAGTGCAACTCCGTTGATTACCAGTGAGTTTTCTTTATAAATAGGTGTGTGTGTGTGTGTGTGTGTGTGTGTGTGTGTTCAGTCCGCTTTGTATGTATATGACAAGCGGAAGTTCGTTTTTGTATATATGCATGTAGTAACTAACCCTCAACTTGGTATGGCACAATGTTGCTGCTGCCGGACAACGCAATCATCCAGTCGGATTGGCAGGGCAAGGGGATTGATGATGACACCATGACCTTCGGGTCGTTCTGGCATGCTTTGGCAAAACATTTAAATTAAGAATTATGTGTGGTTGATATATATATATATATATATATATATATATATATATATATATATATATATATATATAAAGAACTATTCTGTGTTTTTGGTTGAGTGTACACTCAACATCGGCACATAGAACAGCTTACATAAATGAGGTCTATCATATAGTGTAAAAGTCAGCAGTGCACCCCAGGCAGTCCCTCCCTCGGTGCCACAAATTATGAATTGAACCGGCCCTTCGGCTGTGGCCCTTTGCAGTGCCAATGAATTTCGAACCTAAATGTAATTGAAATTATTTGGTTAGTGTTTTTGATTTAATTTTGAAACAAACAAGTTTTTAGCTATGACCTTTGAGTCGTTCGGGCATCCGGTATTGAGTGCCTTTCCAAATTTAGAGGTTCGTTTTTGTTCCGACGTTTGACAAATATGCGACATGGTAGCGATAGGCACTGCAAAAGAGTACAAACTAACACATTATATTGCGACATATTAGGAAGTATTACGAACTGATGTGACACATTGTGGAACCGTCCGAAATAGTGCAACATATTACATGCAAGATATTTATAATAGCTGGGGGAATATGTCGCATACTGCGAAACATTGCCAAACATTTAGGGAATCAAGAAATTGCATCTATGTTCGCAAAACACAAACGACAAAGCACAACAGTGTATCAGAACTTAGAGCTTCAAGATGTGCGACGATGTGTGTGCCTTTTGCTTTTCAAGCCTGCATGCCTCAATCCATGACTCTGCTAGAGAAACAAAGGAAAAAGGTATGGAGCTTTTCAACTATGGACGTTTCGCTCCTGGCTCGAGCAGTGCAATACAGATAAGTAATTACAAAGCCAAAAATCAAAGGACACGAAATTTACACAAAGTGTCGTATATTCAGTTAAAAAAGCAGGGTCACACATTGAGGAACTTACAGTCCATTTGGTTTGGCATTTCCCCTCGTCCCATTAAATGGGATTCGTTACAGTACCACATATTTTGCAAGGCATGAAAGTTACAAATTTCCGGAAAGTGTGCACAAAGTGTGGCCAAAGTGTAGCCAAAGTGGGAGGAAAGTAAGACCAACGTGGGCCCAAAGGCCTTGGGCACAGGGGCCGCGCGAGTGGGGGTGGGGTGGGATAGGGGGCGGTTGGCCCGTGCGCCCGGGGCCTTAGGGCCCACTTAGCGTACACTTTGAGCACACCTTGGTCACACTTTGTGCACGCACCCAGAAATGTATAGAAAAACATTCCACATACCACTTGCAACTTGGTTTTTGGATAAAGTCCTAATATAAATTGGACACGAAGCTGACTGCCAAGGATGCTACAGGAGCAAAACCACAGGCAATTTAAATGACTCGGCGGCCTGACTGCAGTGGAAGACGTCCCGGACGAGGATTCGACCAAAAATGGGGAAACACAAAGCCGAACTTTATCTCGCTTGTCCAAGTAGTTCTGGGATTTTGCAAGGTATGCAGGGCAGGCTATTGGCAGCTGTGCTAGGCGAGTCTAGGCGAGTCTAGGCAAGTGTAGGCAATTAGGGGGCAGCTGGCAAACCTGGGATGCAGGCTACTGGCAAAGTCTAGGCAAGTCTAGGCAAGTAAGCGGCAAGTCTAGGCAAGTCTAGGCAAGTCTATGCGAGTCCTCATTTATGATAGAGCTCATTTATGCAAGTCTAGGCAAGTAAGCGGCAACAGGCAAACCTGGGATGCAAACCTAATACCTTACAGATTAAGTAAACCCCACCTGCAGTTAATAGGGCCCCCCCCGCCTTCTATCAATACGATCAGCCATTTCCTTATTAAATCGGGCTGCCACGGTTTTAGAAAGGATTTGCTTTGATTTCCGGCTTGCTTGGAAGCATACGCTATTAAGTATAATATATCTGCCACCTGGCTGGTTCTGTACATTACCTGCACTTCACTACTTGCTCTGTATCGCACCGTACCTGCACACCACCCACCACACCTAATTGGGCCTTTCCGGGCCAGGCTGATTTTGCATCACACCAGTCGTAACGACACCAGTTTCCGGTTCTTTTAATCCAGTGAGCTTTCGCTCGCCTGATGGATGAGACGAACTTGAGGTAAACATGTCCAAGATGATAAAGATGGGGGTTCATTAACGGTGTCCGGGGGCTAAACAAATGGAGTTTGAATTTGCTGCCTGAGCGGCAACTTTCGCCGACTTAATCGCGGTTCTGCTGCCTCCATTGGAGCGGTCTGGGGTCGCGAAGCCCTCCCGGCTTGAAAGCTGGATTTTTGGGGGCGCCAGCCCCAATAAACAAGGAAAAGGTATGTTATTCTGTGTTCTCGGGGGGTTTATAAAAATGAATTTACACAAGCTCTCACTGTTGCAGTGTACTTGGGTCCGAGCGGGTGCCCGTGAATTCGGATGGAAAATCAATAAAAGGTGCCACTAGCTTTTCGTCCGCGCGCTATGATGGCGGCCGGGTTCGCGAAAGAAGACAGATTGTGTGATAACATACCGGCCGCTTGAGCGATCGATCGGGAGTTTTGTATATTCCGGACCCCCGACCCCCGGACCCCAGACCCCAGACCGCATTTTCTCACGGGACCTTGTTCTGGTGTAAATTCATTTTTTATTTTGCTTGTCCGAGGACTTCGGGGATTTTGCAAGGCAAACAGCTCAGAGACATTTATCTGAAAGCTTATCAGAGACAATCACAGAAAAATTGAAGTTTGTTTCAAAGTTAGCCGACCGATTCCTGAAGTTTAAAAGTGTGTGTGTTTTTCAAATGGTGACAGAGTTCCAGTTTTTTTTAACATATTGTTTTAAAGTTCGGCGAATTTCCAGTCAAGTTCAAAAGTATTGTAAGCCTAGTGTTGGGATAAATCATTTTTTTATATTCTGCCTGCCCAAGAAAATCTTGGATTTTGCAAGGCAAGCAGCGCAGAGACATTTATCTGAAAACGAAGCTGATATGCAAGATGGACCATTGGGCTGCGGTCGCGGTCTGAAGGTTGCTGATCAGAGTGGGTCCTGTCCAGCCGGGCAAATACAATGTTGGATTAAAAAAATACGTGGTATTGTACAGGGAAGCTGAAAAAAACTAACAATTTTCGTGGTGGGCTTATTTACAAGACTTTTGAACTAATTGGGCTTCCAGGGCCAAACATGGACAATCCAACACCATGCCCATATATTCTAATGCAATGAAAAGAACAGGGGGGCCGAGGCCGAAGGCCGCGGCCCCCCTGTGGTGTCAATAATATTCGAATATCTGGGCATGGGGTTGCATTGTCCTTGTTTGGCCTTGGAGGCCCAATTAATTCAAAAATCTGGTAAATACACCCACCACGAAATTTGGTAGAAATCACATTGATGGTTTGCCCCAGTCGGCCCAGAAATCCAATACAATATAGGACCAAACCAGAAATTACAAGCGTAGGCAACTGCTAAAAATATTATCGGGCCACATGATGTGGGGCGGCCTTAAGCCGCCCCTCACCATATGGTAGTTCCTATGCAGGATGGATCATTTGCTGAAGCTTGCTGACCTGAGTACAACGTTGGATTTGAAAAATGTGTACCAGTAACAGGAAGTAGTAGGAATACTTCGATTGTTCTGTTTTAAGTAATTATTTCGTTTACCTTCGATTTTAATAAAAAACCCTTCATAACATGTCGGGGTTGTGTTCAAAACATGTCGGGGACGTGTTTCAATCCAATTGTGGGGGTTCTTTGGCCAGCCCTTCGGGGAGAACACATTTCCGAAAAAAAGCGCCCCCCACCCCATAAGAAGAATCTCAGACAAATTGCACGTTCGTCGAATTTCATCGACCAAGAGTCTTTTTTTAAGGGGTTGTGAATTGTTCAATAATTATCGATTTGAGATACATTTTACTTATACTGCAGTCGTTTTCGGTATATAAAATTGTTGTTTCGTATATAATTCGGTGCTGTTCTTTGGCACACAACCTGATGTGATTTTATTTGTCAACTCTGGCAGGTCCTTGCCATGCAGCCTGATGTGATTCAAGATTTCATTTTCGGGGGTTCTTGTGCCAGCCTTTCGGGGAGAACATTTTTCTCCCAAAACACACACAAACAATGATGAGAAATACGTGGTATTGTTAACAGGTACCATGAACAGGACCCTCTTGTTAATAAAGGTCTCCCTTACCCCGCTGTCCCGGCTTTCATTTTATTAACATTATGGCGAAGCCTTTTCTTTTTTGATTGCTATTGTGGAAGCGGCGGTGGTCGGCCAACTTTATTAACGCCTGGAGCCTCTGAGGACCCTCGATGTTTGTGCTGGGGCCCAGGCAGGCGGACGGCGGGCGGATGGCGAGCGGACGGCGGGCGGACAGCGGCGGCGGGCGGACGGCGGGCGCCTTGCGCTGAGGCGCCATTTATTATTGAGTTGGGCAGCTCAACTTTATCAACGACCTCCGTTTATTAATGGAGGGTGTTCGTTAATAGGACAAGGACACATGTGATACGTGTGAGCAAATGTCAAAGATAAATGTATTAATATTTGGAAACATGTGATATTTATTGAGTTCCGTAAGATTACTAATAGTTTGAGCGATTTCGTAATATTTGTCGATGGAATCACAAGAATCCACATAAGATCTAACTGTTCACAATATTTTGCCACAGACATATCAGATCGCAATAGTTCGCATGGTTTCGCAATCTTTCGTATGGTTCCGCAAGATTTTGCAAGATTTCAGATGAGCTCGCAAGATGCCACATTATGTCATAGTAACTCACAATATGTAACATGATTCGCACCGTATTTCGCACTTCTGCTCAACGCTTGGCATATGCCCGAAACATTTAGCAATACTTGTAGTGAGTTGTGAGTGTTTCGTTTTTTGTTGTATCCCCCACCACTTTGCATACATAAATATTGTAGGCACATATGGTATTTGATAAGTCACGAATTTGGCTAACATATCAATTTTATTACAAATACATGCCAAAGTATATGGATACTGTAGGGCAGATGTATTGCTATATATATATATATATATATATATATATATATATATATATATATATATATATATATATATATATACACGCATGTATGTATGACAACATTTATGAACAAATATATATATATATATATATATATATATATAGATTTGTCTCAGCATATGTTATAAATTTGTTTCGAAGTTGGGATCACCACCACTTCGCAGATTTGTCGCATTTTTCGGAGAGGCTCATTTAATTGGAATTTCTCAATACCAGAACCATCTAATATTAGTTTAAAGCAATTTAGCTGGTAGGATTCCTTAATAATATTTCAAAGCACATCAGTATTTTGTAAGATACCATACCCAAACATATAAGATTAGTTCAATTCAAAATAGTTTTGAGAGAATACTATGCCAACCAAATAGTTCAAAGCATGTCTCTGTAGGACACCATACCAAAAAATAGTATGTTTTGATCGTTGATCGGTTCTCCTACCCCAAAAGCTTGCTTTGATTTGAATATTTTGGTATGATATCCTTCCAACAAATATTTTGCTTTGAGTCATTCTCAATACCAGATGCATCTGCCAATGTTGGATGACTTGCATGAGCACCGTAGGTCTTGAGGAATGCAAGGGTGGGTCGTGGCAGTTTTCTGGGCATGGCGACATTGCCAATTGGGGCGGACTGACTGTGCAGTGTAGAGACCCAAGCTCAGGGAAAAAGTGGCCAGAAGAGACTGGTCAGATGTGCCCCTCATGCAAACCAGCTTGCACCATCGCAGGTGGGTCGCTTTCAAACACTACCGTGCCACCATCAGGCTCCAATTCTGCATTTTGCGTGACCATGGATGGTGGCGGGAGTACAATGTATATGGATGGCTTCAAGTGGACCTCGATGTCCCATGACACAACATGCCTCACCTTCTTGTGGCCAGAATTGGTCATCGACTCTTCGCTCAAATTGATTGCCGCGTGCATCGGCGCTATATTGCTCAGTGCGATGGTCGAGTTGGTGAGCTCAACCAAGCGATTGCTGCCTACTCGACGGCAGCGAGATATAGGTCTGTTGTTCCATGGTGCTAGCCTTGTGTTCGCCTACCTGGCGATGCTTCTCATCATGACGTACTCCTTCGAACTGTTCTTCAGCGTCGTTTTAGGTCTCCTCATTGGCCACGTCGCATCAAGGAGGTGCTCATCGAGTGCGGACCATCGCTCCATTGGATCTGCTGGAGGCGCCCCTTGCTGCAGGCTAGCCCATGGCCTTGATCCCAACATGGACTCGCCCCTCCTCGCCATGGACCGCCCTGTGGTGGTCCTGTCGATTTCTGGCATGACATGTTCTAACTGTGTGGGCACTGTGCAAAAGGCATTGGAAGGAGTCAATGGTCAGATTGCCAAAATTAGTGCGAGCCTCAAATCCACAGAAATGGACAACTATCAGTTCAAATGCAACATTTTCAGTTAATTGAAAATAATTTCGAATGCCACACTTTTCCGAATAATCGGGAAAAAGAAAACCAAATGAAATATTTTCAAGTAATTTAAGCAAGTGACATTTAATTTTCAATTCAGTGACAAAGTGTTGCATTTTAATTCCTAGTTCTGGCATGACATGTTCCAACTGTGTGGGTAGTGTGCAGAAGGCATTGGAAGGAGTCAATGGTCAGATTGCCAAAATGAGTGCCGGCCTCAAATCCGGAGAAATCGACAACTGTGGCCATAAACAGAATTCTCGGACCCATGGATGGGGACCCCAAAGATAGGAAAATTAATAGGAAATTAATTAAATCATTAATTCCCTGTCATTTTTCGGATTTTGCCTTCTATGGGCGTTGGCAGGCTCTAGTATAGCGCGAAATGCTCCCACATGGTCCACTAAGGTTTTGCCCACCAGGCAAACCCGATTCTGAGAACTTTTTTTTTTCACCACCACCGGGTTTGGGCCTAGAGAAAATAGGGAAATTGCTGGAAGTGGCAGGACCCTTCCTAAGTTGAAAGGCAGGTAATAGGATAGAATTGCCTGGTGGGCAACATCTCAGTCGCCCCCGGGAGGATTTTGCACTATACTAGTCCTTCCCAACGCCTATCCAGTGCGCTGCGCGCATAACCCGCCACCGTGCCATTTTAGTTCTTGGATTTTCTTGATTTCTGGCCTTTTTCCAACGTTTTTTCTTGATTTTGGGTGGTCAGATGCATGATTTTGGGGTCTTTTAGAGTCCCAGGGGCTCATTTTGGAACCGGGGGCCCATTTTGAAGATATCTCGTTTTTTTTGTGATTTCGAGGACGCTTCCGGCGCGAAAAAACTGTTGTTTTTGAGGTAATTTTGGGAGCAATTTTGACGCCATTTTGGGTTCTGTTTTTCAAGGTCATTTTGAAATTACCAGAAAATAATTTGAATTTTGGGCTCCATTTTGGGTTCCATTTCGGGAGCCATTTTGGCATCATTTTGGGCTTTCAAAATGGACACCAAAATGGAGCCCAAAATTCAGATTATTTTGTTTTAATTTCAAATGGACCCCTTTTGGAGGGGTCCATTTGTGGGTCCATCTGGGGATCCATTCGGGGGCTTTTTTGTCTCCAGACCCTAATTTTTACGATAAAAAAATGCGATCCTCCAGTTTGGCTGGGTCCCATTTAGAATGCCTATTTTGGGTCCCCATTTTGACACCATTTTGAATTAAGATAGAAACATGAGCGAATTTGGGTTCCCATTTTGAGGTCCATTTTTGGATGCATTTTGGGGTCATTTTGGGGTGCCATTTTGGGGTCCACTTTGGAGCCTTAGAAATCCAATAGGAATTCTTTAGTACTCAAGGGGGGACCCATTGTGGCACCAGAAATTGTACCAAAAACAGAGCTGAAAAAATGTTCCAAAAAGTGCTCAAAAATGGGTTCGCGGGTTGTGCGGTGAATTCCGTCCCCGGAAGTGTGGGCCTCTTAAAAGACTGGAAAACAAGACAATCAGACAACCAGACACTGGATCGAACACGCCCTGTCGTGCCTGGCGGCACGGTGGCGGATAACAGGCAAACTCAGAAAAATGCTAGGAAATCGATAATTTGATTTGATTAATTTCTCTCTATATATATGTATATTCCTCATTAATTCTTCAAGGGCCCTTGTGGGCCCTGGGCCCCCGCCCGAAATTTGTGCTCTAGGATTGGAACAAACACAAAAAACATGGGCAAGGAAGAAACATGCCAGGGTCATGCAAGTACAGAAGCATAAATTGGTTGGCCCCAAGAAGCAATTCAAAGTTGCTCATTAATCCTTTCGGCTCAATTATTTATCCTTTCGGCTGGGCTGAAGGGCCTCACGCCCGAGCCCGGGCCAAAAAAATGGCGCTCGGACCGGACCCGGGCACAGGAGCCCATCCGGCCCTATGGGCCCATGGGGCCCAATGGGCTCATGGGGCCTATGGGTCCATGAGGCCCTATACCGGTATGGGCCCATGGGCCTATGGGGCCCGATGGGCCCATCGGGCCGGCTGCACGCGGCCGGGGCCGGCCGGCCGGCACACTGCCGTTTTTGTTTTGTTGTACGGGGGCGGGCCCGACTTACACGGACATTGCCATATATTTGTTGGCCCCAAGGAGCATTGTTTGGGCATTTGCAGTTAAACCGACATTCATAGGAAAACCGATCAATCTATAATTGCAGGAAAGCGGTAGCCGTTTCGGCTCAAGCCGTTTGGGCTCGATCAGGACACATCTAGTCCGTTTGCTTGTTCCCTCCTCGCTTGAATCGCCATGCCGGCTGCGGTGGCACCAGTGGCTCTCAGCCACAATGCAGCCAGTCCCAAAACGTTTTTGAGGAGGCGGCAGAGAAAGCTCACGTGTCAGAGCTACAAGGAGATGAAGCAAAGACTTCTCTGAGTCTTGCAGCCTTTGCCACATGCAGTCATGCCTCAGACTTAGAGAAATTTAAGGCAGATCTATTCACTAGCCCGTTCTCAGCTGCAGGTGCCGAGTTTGGAACCCTTTAGTTGAGGCTCAACTTGCAGACCAGGAGTCGTCGCAGGCTTAGGTCAGTTGTGCAGTTGAGGAGACATCGCAGAGGCAAAAGTCTCGGCTTGTTGCCTGTTTGGCTTCAGCTCAAGTCCAGGCGCCTGTAAGTCCCACGAGTGGCATTGTGGAGGTGGAGGCCAGTTAGCAGCCCTCACATAGTGGTCAGGATTACCCTCGAGTGCCAGAGCCCCAATTTCAGGAAGCTCATTTGCAGGATGCAGTACCTCAGGAGCAAACAGTGGAGGAAGTAGGTTGTGTCCCGCCTGATGCTTCGGTTTCCACTTGACCGGATTCAATGAATGCAGATCTGCAGGCAGAAGCGTCAGCAGCAGGACTCCTCCAAGTGCCTTTGACCCCAGTGTGCAATGTTGAGGTTTCAGCTACCTCCCTTTCAGGTGGTCCACAGCAGGCCATGCAGCCGGAAGAGGTTCTACCCATAGGGCACGTTAGTCCCACAAGTGGCAGGGTGGTGGCTGAAGGTGCAAGTCTTTCAGAAATTACTTCAGCAGATATTTTAGATCCGGATTGGTGGACCAGTGGTTTAGAAGCTCATGCACATGGGGTTGTCTCTAGCTCTTCGGTGCAGAATAGGGCAGCAAAGCCGGCAGAATGTACAGCCGTTTCAGAAGCCACCGCGTTGCCCGGCTTGACCCTTTCTCTCTATTCAGGATGCCTACAGAGTCATTGTGACGAATTGGCGATTGTTGGACAGCATTCAGCCCCGCGTGGCTGAGTTTGTTGCTGCAAATGGAGGATGTGTGATAGGGCGTGCTGCAGTCTCCAGGTGTGACTACTCTTCTCTCAAGGCCTCAGCACCTTGTTCAGAAGGTCCCAGCTTGCCAGAGTTTGTCAACGACCAAGCGCCAGATTTCCTATTCGTAGGAGGAGGCGAGACTATGCCGCCTTTTCACCCTGGCCAAGAAGTGCAGTTTTCTGCTTTATGTGATTGCGCTAGGGGATATGTATGTACATGACTCAATCAGTTGGGCAGACATCCGCCTGAGTCCTGTTCTCACGCTGAAGCAGTTAGTCTGTTGATGTACAATGCTCTAGTTTTGTCGTGAGCTCGCGTATGGTGTACAGTTCTGCACCAGGTCTTGGACTAGTAGCGTGTTGGTGTACAGTTAGCAGCAATCAGGCTATCGGAGTCCCCAGCAAATTTAAGACTAATGCAGAGCCACAGTAGCACCACAGTTTATGCTTTCACGGCTCTTCAGGCCTGCTTGGGTCCCCGTGGTTCTACAGCCTTACAGCCCAAGTCTAGATAGGAGTCTTGCCTTCTTGTGCGTTACCCCTTAGAGTGCTGTACCCCTTCAGGAGAAAGTCCTACAGTCCAAGTGTCTCTTGGCAGTAGGAGTCCCTCTCTATTGGTGTTCCGCTTCTGACCAGATTCACTTTGCTAGCTGCAAACTATTTTCTGGCCTTTCTAGGTCCTCATTTTGCAAGCCTCTGAGGTCGCTTCTCACCACGAAAGTCATAGTCCAAGTGTGGCTTGGCAGTAGGATTCTGTCTCTCGGAGTGGTGGTATCGCCTAGCAGTAATTCCCCACCAAGCGAAACTCCTTTAGTCTAAAGTTCTGGCAGTAGGAGTCTTGCCAGTTGGTGGGCAGTAGGCCTAGCAGTGTCAGGCCAACCCCTTGCAGTTTTACCGGCTCTGTCTGGAGCTATGGCATGCGTTGCAACTTCATGCAATAGTTTGACAGCGCGTGGCGATGCACAAGTTCACAACTCCAAGAAACTGAAAAATCTATGGTTTACCAATAATGGTTCCAATATTTGGTGAGTTTTTTTTGTTGTCCAGGGCCCGGGCCCGGGCCCTAGAACCACTGATTGACCAATAAATATTTTTGGGGCTTCTTGGATACACATCGGTAAATTCCAAATATTGCATAAATATAGCGGCCGCCTGGGCGGTTTATCAGGAGTTTGTATATTTCCGCACTCCGGGTCTCTAGACGCAATTTTCTGGCCCGGGTCCCTGCAAAACAGGTCGGGGACATGTTTAAATTCATGTGGGGTGTTTTCTGCAGCGAATCCAATTGGAAATGGTCAAAACCATTTTGCAAGCGATGAGAAGCAACCTTTTTGTTGTTTCTTCATTCTCAAATATTAGTAAGTCGTCTTTCCCTCAAACCCTCGCAAGAAGCTGGGGGGCTACTCCCCCCCCAGACCTCCCCAATGACGGCCTTAGGGTCTCGATTTAGTCGGCGAAGTTTGCCGCTTAGGCGGCAAATATCATTTCTATTTTTTTCTAGCCCCTCTGGACACTGCGTCGGGGACCACTTGCTTAGAGCTCAGTGTGCTGTCAGCCCAGAAAGCAGCAACTTTCAGAGTGTCAAATTCGAGCAGTGAGCGTGCGGGTTTTGAGAGGTAGGGCTCTGAACCGCGGCACCTGCGCACAAAACTTGAGGCATCATGTCTGGAGGCGTAACTCACTAGCGTTGGTAACGTTGGCAGCTTTTCTTCTCTGAAGCGACTCTGGAAATGCCAGTCGGACCCCCTCTTCACTCGCGCCGGGGGCCAGGATGACGTGAGTTACACAAACCCCTTCGAAATATTTACATAATATTTACTTGGGACCCCAAAGATATACACCACCACCGGGTTTGGGCCTGGAAAAAATAGGGAAATGGCTGGTGTGGACGATTTGGTGGTGTATATGCAAACTGCTGTAAAATACAACACTTTCTATCGCCCCCGGGGTGGTGTATTACAAACTGCTGTATTTTACAGCAGTTTGCATATACACCATCAAATCGTCCACACCAGCCATTTCCCTATTTTTTCTAGGCCCAAACCAGGTGGTGGTGTATATCTTCGGGGCCCCTAAGTTACACAAACCCCTCCGAAATATTTACATAATATTTACGATTCGCTGATCTCGGGGCCGGGAAAGCCTAACAAGTACATATTTGTTACATTTGCCGTGCGAGGCACATCTTTGTAAAGCATTACATACTGTTGACGGCATAAATTAAGCAACACTTTGCAGGAACATATATAGAAATCTTACAACAAGATTGAAATAAATGCCAATCAAATCCGGCATTTGGTTTGGTACCGCTTTTGACATTGGGATATATCAGAAACCATTTTCAGTGACAACTATTGGATTGAAAAGTTGTCCATTTTCCAAACTTGGCCTGGGACAACTCGTTTCTGAGCATCACAAACCGGGAGATTCGTACAGTCACCAAATCTTCGCAAACCCGGAATTCCTGTCGAAACGAAGAAGACGCGCAACGCCATTCGGAGCCGGACACACCGAATATCGGCACGAGATCATTTTTCTGGACCTTTTTCGTACCGTAGCAAACATGTTTTCTTCTTCGAACCAATAGTAAAGCTTCAGAGCACCAAAGTGTTGCTTAATTTAGACCGTCAACCGTATGTGCTACGTTTTGCCGGCACCGACATCAGGTAACCTTGACTATGTCGCAAGATTTCAGATTACCCGATTTGTGTTTTTGCGTATCTTTGTGCCTACGATCTATTCGCACAAAACTATTGGTGAAACACAGAATACGATACTTGTGCTTGATGTCGTATGAGCTTCTTATTTGTTTAGGCACCCGGTGCCAAGATATGACAAACATATGGAATCGGGGTTTCGTTTGTCGACGAACACCTTGACTACTGTTGCTCAATCCGAATACATTTCTGCAATGCTAATTCTAGCTGGTGACATCTAGACTCTGACTTTCTGAACTTGTATGTGCGGTGATATCGGGGGTGGGTGATGGAGACGTGTGGATGATCGCGGGGGCTTGGGGCTGAATGCTTGGGACAGGTTCTGATTGTGACAGGTGTGCTTAGGACTCTGATGTATTTTTTGAAAAATGAGAGACTCGCCATCACTTGGTCTCGCTTCTGCAGACTCCATGATTTGTTGGGATCGGCTCCCAACCCCCAAAGTCCGCCACGAATCATGCCGCCATACTAGCTACGGACACAAAATAAATAGACATAAATACAAGAGAGATAAACAATGTGCTCCTTCTCTCTCTCTCTCTCCACATTAAGAGCAAAAGAGAACACACACATAATTAATTGTATCCAATTTCGTGGTGGTTTATTTACAAGATTTTTGAATCAATGTGGCCTCCAAGACCAAACAAGGACAATCCAACACCATGCCCATATATTTTCATATTATTGACACCACAGGGGGGGCGCGGCCTTCGGCCGCGCCCTCCCTGTGCTGTCCATTGCATTCGAATATATGGGCATGGTGCTTGATTGTCCTTGTTTGGCCTTGGAGGCCTAAGCTCAAAAATATTGTAAATAAGCTCACCACGAAATTGGGTCCAGAATCGACGGTTTGAGGTGCAACTTGGTCCAAATCAATTTGTATCGGTCCAAATAAGTTCAAAATGGCATTACCGAGGTCTGGGGACCGACCCCGGGACCGGAGAATAGGGTTTGGGGTTTAGGGTCTCGGATCTAGGGTTTAGGGAAATAAGCCCACCACGAAATTTGGTACGAGACCTGCGTGCGACAACACATGAGACATAATGCAAAATACATGCAAACATACCAAAGCTCCCTAAACCCTAAACCTTATTTTCCGGTCCAGGACCCCTAAACCTATTTTGTGGTCCCGGGGTCGGTCCCCAGACCTCGGGAATGCAATTTTGGGGTTATTTGGACCGACATGGATCGATTTGGACCAAGCTTCAGCTCAAACCCGTGATTCTGGCTGCAAATCGTATCATTTTTGCAAATTATTAAATTTCGTGGTGGGCTTATTTTCCGGATTTTTGAACTAATGGGGCCTCCAAAGCCAAACAGGGTCAATCCAACACCATGCCCATATATTCTGTTGCAATGGACAGAACAGGGGGGGCGCGGCCTTCGGCCGCGGCCCCCCTGGGGTGTCAATAATATTAGAATATGTGGGCATGGTGTTGGATTGCCTTTGTTTGGCCTTGGAGGCCCAATTAGTTCAAAAATCTGGTAAATAAGCCCACCACGAAATTTGTAATGAGACATGCAAAATATATGCAAACATACACGTGGGTGAGCTTTCGAGGCTGATAATTGTTTTTTATAAGGGCCTGAAGGCGGATGTAAATGTGGAATTGGGCTTTTGGCACAACCTGGCACGAGCTGAAACCCGGTTTAATGGTTATTTGTTTCTATTGTTTTTGAATGTCTTAGTCCTCACAACTACGTGGTCTAGCTCCTGCAGACTTCAAGGTTTTGATGTTTGGATCGGCTCCCAACATGATTTCCGACACGAATCAGCTACTGCTGATGGACAATTAAGCAACACCCAAACCCAAACCATATTTTCCGGCCGCGAGTCCCTAAACCTTACTTTTCGGTCTCGGGGCCCTGAATCTATTCTCCGGCCCCGGGTGTTTTCAAAGCAGGTCGTTTTTTTACATGCATGTGGGATTCTGTCTGCTGCCTCGAACTCGCATGTGGTAAGGGGTAAAATCATTGCACAATCAATCGACTCTATTTTGTTGTTTAAATCACTTTGGGGAATTCTTTTGCCAGCCCTTCGGGAGAACACATTTTCGCAAAACGCACCCATGGGGTAAGTACACCAAACCTAGCAGCAACTTCTTGGATCTCCCCACCTGAATGCACTGGAAACCCTCCCTGACCCAAAGATATCGAAAAGCTTGGACAGCAAACCTAAACAGTTTTTTTGCCTGTTCGAGCAACCCTGGTTATATAATATACGTCAACAATGGGTGTTGCATGTTTTATGAGCTGTGCAATGGTGTCCAGAGCGTACAAGTGAACCTGCATACGCATCTTGCCCATGTCATTTGCGGCGTCGCTGCCAGTGTTGACAACCTATGTTGGAAAGTAGTTAATGGGGTTCAACACTGATGGGGTTCAGTTAAAATGGCGATTAACCCCCATTTAGATTAAACCCCATTCAGGAAGAATATATAAGGAATATGAGAAGGAATGTATTCTAATTTTATGGACACCACAGAGGGTCTGTCCATTTCAAAAGAATATATTCTTGTCATATTCCTTATATATTCACCCGTAGTAAATTTAATTTAAATTTGGTGTAATCCCCATTTTAACGGAACCCCATTGATAGTAAACTTTGTAAAGTATATTCCAACTATGTACTGCCGTCCATGAAGTTGGTTTTGATGCGGAAGAGTTCAGCAGAGCATGACTCCCCAGAAGAAGGGGGAAAGTTTTAGAACATGCGCTTATGCAGGAGCAGTTTCGATGCAGAAGTGGCGGACAAATTCGCCGGAAGAAAGAGAGAGACATATGTTTGGAATGTTTCATATCTCTCAAAATCAAATTAAATATAATTCGATTTTGTTTTCTCTCCCTTTTATGGCCGTCCATGAAGTTGGCTTTGATGCGAAACAATTCAGCAGAGCCTGTCTCCCCATAAGAGGGAATGGAATGCGGGCAAGGCCTGGACGATGCTCGTGCAGGAGTATTTTCAACGCAGAAGTGTCCGACAAATTTAACAGAGTGTGAGTTGCGGTGCCCGGTATGATTTAAGCCACACCTTATAGGAAATACATAGGAATCCTAAACCCTTAATCCTGTTTTCCGGCCCCGCATCCCTAAACCCTGTTTTCCGGCCCCGGGGCCCTTCAAAACAGGTCGGGGACGTGTTTCATTGCATCTGAGGCCTTTTGGCATCGAATTTGCATGTGGAAATTGTAGAAGCATTGTACACTCGATAAGATCCCAACATTCTGGGATTTTCATATTTTCGTGGTGTTTTTTTTTCAGCCCTCTGGGGAGAGTACATGTTCGAAAAAACTGACCATAATATTGGATTTCAATGTTCGACCATTGATATTGCTACTGTTGCCGGCATAATTTAAGCCGCACCCTATAGGAAATATATATATATATATATAATTATATATATATATATATATATGAGTCCCACAATAAATACTTGCAGAACTATTAATTCAATCCGGCATGGAATTTTGTACCGGTTTTGATACGGGAAACTACTTATAATAACCAGTGTTGCTCTCAACAGTTGTCCATCATTTTTCACTTGTACTGAGCAGCTCGTTTGGGATCAATAAACTTTGGTGGTTTCGTCCAGTCACCAAATCTTCGCAAACCCAGGGTTCCAGTCGAAACGAAAAAGACGCGCAACACTATTTGGGCCGACTGCACTGAATATCAGCTCGAGATCGTTTTTTCGGACCTTTTGGGTGAAAAACACGTTTGTGTTATAAGCCTCTTGTACAGCTGTAAAGTAGCCCAGGTGTGGCCTAACTGATACCGCCGTCAACAGTGTCACTCTGAAAAGACTCTGAGCGTGATTGTAACAGAGCGCGAAGGGTCAAAATATGATTGCCAGATGGAACACACATTACATGGGGACACCATATATGTTTACCTCCGGGTTTGGGCCTAGCAAGAATAAAACACTGGCTGGTGTATACCATTTCTTTGTGTATATGCAACTGCTTAAAAATACCGCAGTTTGTATATACACCAAGGAATGGTATACACCAGCCATTTTCTGATTAGGCCCAAACCCGGTGGTGGTGTATATATAGTTAAATATGGTGTTCCTATTACACTATAAATCAATCAACATGTACAGGATAAAGATGCCCTCCGCATGCATGCAGTTGCGTAATTAGCCAGGACTAGGTGAGCCGTGTGTCGGGCAGTGCCCATAAAAACACGCATTGGCAATATACGAAAAGCACCAAACGCCACTGTGAGACCACATAAGAGTAAGTCAGACTGATGCGAGGCCATGTGACACCAATGTGAAAACAAATGTGACCAACTGAGAAGCAGTGATACCAAGCGATAGCAAATGAGACCCAATGAGGCCAAGTGAGACCAAGTAAGACGAATTGCGAGCTGACCCCCTACTCCGCGCCCTCACCCCAACCTCGTATCCAGCTTCAGCTTGCTTCATCGCATTATACGGTTGACGGCATAAATTCAGCAACACTTTGGTGTTCTGAGGCTTTACTATTGATTCGACGAAGAAAACGTTTTTTGCCACGAAACAGTTCCAGAAAAATGATTTCGGGCTGATATTCGGTGTACCCGGCCCCGAATGGCGATGCACATTTTTTTTCGTTTCGGCGGGAATTCCGGGTTTGCGAAGATTTGGTTATTGTACGAATCTACAGTTTTTTATTGGTCCAAAACGAATTGTCCCAGGACAAGTTTCGATGATGGACAACTTCTCAGAGCAATCGTTGTTACTATAAGTGGTTTCTGATGTACCCCCATGTCAAAGCCGGTACCAAACCAAATGCCGGATTTAATTGGCATTTGTTCAATATTTTTGTAAGATTTCTATATATACTTCCTTCAAGGTGTTGCTTAATTTAGGCCGTCAACAGTATGACTACATGTCACGTGTGTGTTATCACTTACAGGGATATAGTAGTACACATGAGAAGCCACTCGAGGGACACTTTTCAGAGATATCGTAAGAAAAAGTGGGTGCTTCAAATCACGTTTGAAATTCAGGAGGCTGACAAAACTGGATTTTTAGCACCAGCCGGTCCAGA
>Ga0099797_100126_pt2 | contig 46846 bp, 40 predicted proteins | sample Uncmet_Sort48C_1_FD_89871 | JGI IMG/M metagenome (GOLD analysis project Ga0099797, IMG submission 89871) | Marine eukaryotic communities from CALCOFI LINE 67, Pacific Ocean - C012_Sort48C_1 | ecosystem: Environmental > Aquatic > Marine > Oceanic | place: Pacific Ocean: Monterey Bay | collected...
AGAAGCCATAGAAAAAATTAGGCCCCGACAAAGAGACTCATTAAAAAAGAAGGTGGCCGCAGGCCACCTTCTAAGATGACAAGGGTATCGCAGATCACAAGAGAAACATCCAAAGACAAGACAAGACCCCAACAAGGAAACTCATAAAAAAGAAGTTTGCCGAAGGCCAATCCCTAAGATGACAAGGGTATCAGCAGATGACAAGAGAAGAATCAAAAGAAAAGACAAAGCTCCGACGAAGAGATTCAGTAAAAAAAAGTGGCCGAAGGCCACCTTCTACGACGATAGTATCGCAGATGACACGAGAAGCATCCAAAGACAAGACCAGGCCCCAACCAGGAGACTCATTCAAAAATAAGTGGCCGAAGGCCACCTTTGCAGATGACAAGGGCATCGCCAGATGACACGAGAAGCATCCAAAGAAAAGACAAAAGACAAGACCCCAACAATGAGATTCATTCAAAAAGAGGGTGGCCGCAGATCACCTTCTAAGATGGCGAGGGTATCAACAGATGACAGGCGAAGCATCCAACGACAAGACCCCAACAAGGAGACTCATTATAAAAGAAGACGGCCGAATGCCACCTTCTAAGATGACAAGGGTATCAGCAGATGACAAGATAAGAATCTGCAGAAAAGACAAGGCCCCGACAAAGAGACTCATTAAAAAAGAAGGTGGCCCAAGGCCACCTATCAAGATGACAAGGGTATCGCAGATGACAAGAGAAGCATCCAAAGAAAAGGCACGTCCCTAACAAGGAGACTCATAAGAAAGAAGGGGGCCGAAGGCCACCTTGTATGATGGCAATGGTATCAACAGATAACAAGAGAAGCATCCATGGACAAGACAAGACCCCAGCAAGGAGACGCATTAAAAAAGAAGGTGGCCGAAGGCCACCTTCTAAGATGACAAGGTCATCACCAGATGACAAGAGCAGCATCCAAAGAAAAGACAAGACCCCAACAGTGATATTCATTCGAAGACAAGGTGGCCGAAGGCCACTTTCTAAGATGACAAAGGTAGCAACAGATGGCACAAGAACCATCCAAAGACAAGACAAGAGTCCAACAAGGAGATTGATTAAAGAAAGGAGGTGGCCGAAGGCCAGTTTCTCAGATGAAAAGGCTATCAACAGATGACGAGAAGCATCCAAAGACGAGACACGGCCCCAACAAGAAGTTTTTCTGATGGTTTTCCAACCTTTTCTCATACCCGGTTGCTTGGGCTCTTGTTCCGCGGGGCCGGCGCCAAAGAAAAGACGAAGACCCCAACAATGAGATTCAATCAAAAAGAAGGTGGCCGCAGATCACCTTCTCAGATGGCGAGGGTATCAACAGATGACAAGAGAAGCATCCAAGGCCAAGACCCCAACAAGGATACACATTAAAAAAGAGGGTGGCCGAAGGCCACCGTCTAAGATGACAAGGGTATCGGCAGATGACAAGATAAGAATCTGAAGAAAAGACAAGGCCCCGACAAAGAGACTCATTAAAAAAGAAGGTGGCCGAAGGCCACCTTCTAAGATGATAAGAGTATCGCAGATGACAAGAGAAGCATCCAAAGACAAGACACGGCCCTAACAAGGAGACTCATAAAAAAAAGGAAGGAGGCCGAAGGCCACCTTGTGTGATGGCAATGGTATCAACAGATAACAAGAGAAGCATCCACGGACAAGACAAGACCCCAACAAGGAGACTCATCAAAAAAGAAGGTGGTCGAAGGCCACCTTCTAAGATGACAAGGGCATCACCAGATGACAAGAGAAGCATCCAAAGAAAAGACAAAACCCCAACAGTGATATTCAATTAAAGAGAAGGTGGCCGAAGGCCACCTTCTAAGATGACAAAGGTAGCAACAGATGACACAAGAAGCATCCAAAGACAAGACAAGACAAGACTCCAACAAGGAGATTGATTAAAGAAAGGAGGTGGCCGAAGGTCAGTTTCTCAGATATGAAGGCCATCAACAGATGACGAGAAGTATCCGAAGACGAGACAAGGCCCCAACAAGAAGTTTTTTCTTATGATTTTCTTATGTTTTTCTCATACCCGGTTGCTTGGGCTCTTGTTCCGCGGGGTCGGCGCGGGACGGCCGGCCCCGCGGATTTCCGTGGGTTTTCTCCATATCCGGTTGCCTGGGCCTCTGTGCCGCGGGGCCGGCGCGCGACGGTACCCGGAGCTCTTTTCCCAAGATTGCTTATGCTTTTCTTAAGATTTGCTCTATACCCGGTTGCCTGGGCCCCTGTGCCGCGGGGCCGGCGCGGTCCCTTCGGGTGCATTTGACGTTCCATTGGGGTGCCTCTGGTCAATTCGGATGCCTTTAGGCTTGAGTGCTACTGTTGTGAGTGAAAACCGGTTCGTTGGTTCCTGTTTTTTCCCAAATCCTAAATTTCTACTATAAAGAACGGTGGTCACCAAGTCACGCCGTAGTTAAAGACCGCTCTGGAAGGCTATAAGTAATGCTCCCGTGGTCCCCTAAAAGAACATCTCAGACTGGTTTGACCAGAGGCCCGGTTACATCATCGAGAGACACTCCACTTCTGTGTGGAGGCAGGGTGGCAGATTAAGCAAAGGCAGCGCGTAACAGTAAGCTCTCGGCTTTGCCAATTTGAATGAGTTTGTTCATTGGTGTATCCTGGCGGGAAACTAGCGTAAAATTTTGCACAGCCCTTCTGGGTGCCCCAAAATCGACCCCGAAATTCGCATTTCTGAATAGGATGATGTCAAACGATTCATTGTTTGCCATCAAAACACCAGAGGGGTAGCACTTTCTGCATTAGAAAATTAACCACTTCCTTTTCCAAAACATTGGGGGAATCGAGAACGAATCTGAAACTACGAGGTCAAGCAAATTCTCTAACCATACTTTTATTAGCAGCTTATGTTTTTCCAAAGTTTGGCTCTCTCTCTCTCTATATATATATATATATATTTATTTAATAAGCAAGTAATTTAGGCACTCAGCAGTTAGGGAGGCCACATACACAGATTAAGTGGGGATCCTGGCAGGAGAAGTTGCACTATTTGTTTTTCAATAATTTTCCAAAACTGCTGCACCGGACCCGTCATTAACACATTCGATTCATGATATACTATCAGATTTATTATATAATGAATCATACTCAAGCAAGACTATTCTAAAGATGGGGAGCATGTTGTAGAGGGTTCAATGTTCGGGGCCTTAGAGCCGATCCATCCCCCCCCCACCCCACACATTGGATCTCACTGTGACACAGTACTGTTTAAAAAACAATGACCAAACACAATTGTTGCAGGAGCGCACGCACGTGCACGTGCACACATTGCAAACACATTTTTTAGCACATGCACGTGCACACACTGACCAAACACAATTGTTGCAGGAGCGCACGTGCACGTGCACCCTGTCATAGTTTCACAATTTATCTGAGCATACATCAATATTACAATATTATTGAAATAATTGAACTACATTGAAATATTGGAATATGAAGCTAATTCCAAAATATTGAATATATATATATATATATATATATATATTGAATTATATTGAATTATATTGAAATAAAACGTTATTTCAATAGTTAATACAACATATTGAAATATTGAAATATTGAAATATTGAATTAATTCAATGTTATTGAATGTATTGAATTATTTTGGAATAAACCGTTATTTCAATAACTAATACAAAATATTGAAATATTGAAATATCGAATTAATTCAATATTATTGAATATATTGAACTATATTGAATAAGTTCAATAGTATTTCAATATATTGAAATAGCAGATGTATTTCAATAATTACGGCTAATTCAATAATATTGAAATTATTGAAATATCTATTTCAATAATATTTCAATATATTGAAATATATTGTATTAGGACCTCTTTTCAATAATATATTTCAATATATTGAATTAGTCGGAATATTGAAATAAGCTATAATATTGAAATATATTGAATATATTGAATTATATTGAAATGCCTGGTTTGATATTGAAATATTCCAATATTATTGAATTAGCTGTAATATTGCAATATATTCCAATATTTCAACTTTGAGATTGAATTATTGAATAGATTGAATTACAGGTATTTCAAAATCTCAGTTTTTCAATAATATTGAAATAAACATTGAAATAACCTTCATTTCAATATTTATTTCAATAATATTGAAATATTGAATATATTTCAATATTCAATATTTTGAAATAATTATTGAATTAGCTATTTCAATATTTCAATAATTTCAAAAATATTGAAATAATATTGAAATAGCTATGTCAACATTACAATAATTTCAATATTTCAAAATATTGAAATAACTCGCCGGCCAATTCAATATTTCAATAATTTCAATATTTCAATAATTACAAAAAACTGAATCCACATCGCAATGCTTAATAATGCACTCCCACATCCGTTGCGTAGAGAATGCTTAATAATGCATTCCCTACGTCCGTTGCTATCGCCACCACAACCACCAACACCTTCATTGCCACAAATGCTGCGGCCATGCCCAACGAGTAGCCACCATTGTCATCTCCATCGCGTAATGGTACCAATAGTCGTACTCACCGTTGCTGTCACTGCCGCCAAAGCCACCAAGCAGCCACCATTGACATAGCCATTCAAGTCGACAAATATCGTTTGTTTGATGCGGGTCAAATAACCATATTTTGTAAAAGCAATACATGTATCAGACAGGTCAAAGATCCTGTTTGTAGAGCGGTCAAACAACCCATAGTCAACAATATGGCCAAAAGCCAAAGAACGTAAGTCGGGCAAACGCTAATGTATGTGCAAGATACGGCACAGGTCGACCGGCAGGGAAATGAATCCGTTCACGGTCCTCGGGGGAAATGCCTTCAAGGCTATTCTGGAACATAAAATTCCTCGAATAAAGTGAAGTATATCTTGTATGCATTTCAGGGATCAAACAGTCTCCTGACTGCATTTCCAACAGGTGACAAACATCACCCGTATGGACAGTTACTTTTACCTCGGAGCTAGCCAGAGAGCTTCTGACGGACACAGCTCTAGCTAACTCCTCTGTGTCCCACTGTCCCTTGGCTTGACAAACATCAAATCCATGCGGGATTCGTCAAAGAGACAAGTGCCTAGAGAGTGCTTAATAATGTACTCCCCACATCCGTTGCCAAGAGAATGCTTAATAATGCATTCCCTACGTCCGCCGCTATCGCCACAACAACCACCAACACCTTCATTGCCACAAATGCTGCGGCCATGCCCAACGAGCAGCCACCATTGTCATCTCCATCGCATACTAGTACCAATAGTCGTACTCACCGTTGCTGTCACTGCCGCCAAAGCCACCAAGTAGCCACCATTGACATAGCCATTCAAGTCGACAAATATCGCTTGTTTGATGCGGGTCAAATAACCATATTTTGTAAAAGCAATACATGTATCAGACAGGGCAAAGATCCTGTTTGTAGAGCGGTCAAACAACCCATAGTCAACAATATGGCCAAAAGCCAAAGAACGTAAATCGGACAAACGCTAATGTATGTGTAAGATACAGCACAGGTCGACCGGCAGGGAAATGAATCTGTTCACGGTCCTCGGGGGAAATGCCTTCAAGGCTTTGGAACATAAAATTCCTCGAATAAAGTGAAGTATATCTTGTTTGGGTGTCAGGGATCAAACAATCTCCTGACTGCCGTTGGGCCCCGGGCCCGAGACATATGTATATATACATATATATATATATACATACAAGTGCGAATCCGTGCATACAAATGCACGCTCTAGTGGAGCAGAGCGAAAGGGCACGGGTCAGCGACACTGGAATGTGATTTATAATGTTAATTTCGAAATTGACTTTGTACAGCGGGTTCTAGCGGGAGCGGAGCCGATGCATTGAACCCTCAGCAAAGAATTGTCAAGCAACAGTGGCTGAGACTCGAGCGGGCGAGCAGCTGACATGTGAAACCTCGAGCGAGAGCAAATGTTTGGAGTCAAACCCGCGCGGGAGAACAAGTTTTTGAGTGAATGTGGCTGAAACTCGAGAGGGAGCGCAGTTGATGTGCCAAACCTTGGGCGGGAGCTCATGTTCGGAGTCGAATCGCGAGCGGAAGCGCGGTTTTCGTTAGCCAAAATTTCCGAAAGCCGAGCGAGAGCCATTCCGAAGCGCCCGCAGGCCCGAAGTTCCCGAAGCTCCCGAAGCTCCCGAAGCCCATCCCGAGACCTGAAGTGCATGATATGCGGTGCAGGTGCAGTGGATTGCGCCCACACGCCCGAAGGTCGCGAAGCTCGTGAAGCTCGCGAAGGTCGCGTACGCCGCGAGGCCCACGACCAAAGCATTGAAGAGATATACACCAGTGTATATATGACTCTCCATAGGAGTGCCCCTAAACACAATATTATTATATACATACACAGATAATGCAAACACTCTCGGCTCGTTATCTGGACGAGTTATTGGAAAGGGTTTCATGTGAGTTCTTTGCCGGTCGTGTGCTATTTAGTTTTCTGTTGGTAGCATATTCGCAATGTTTACGACAGGTTCTTAAAATGTTCTGTTGATGTTCGACGCTTCTCATGTGTCCATATTATTCGTAATTTGTTCTGACATTTCTTTACATGTCTCGGTCGGATCAGTGTTTGTTTAATGTTTCCCGGCTCCTTTCGGATACCTTCTTCCAATAAAAATGAAGTTAATTGTGTGGTGGTTGAAAGTAATTATATGATATGTTTGGTGTAATATAGACTACAATCTGCATAACATATCAACTGTAATGATAATACAATGTATGATAAATTCATATCATATGTCATATCATAGCCCATATTATTCGAGAATCTGTAAGCTTGTAATAGGCAATCTCACATCATATAGCAAATGTTTGGGAATGAGTAGATGGCAATGTGCTTCCACCCAGTTTGTTATCTGCTTGGGTGTGTTCATTCAAACTCATGTATTTGTTCCAATTGCTGCCTAAAATCAAGGATTGCACAAAGGGAATAGCCGGAAGTATAACACGCCTTTTCATTCAATGAAATAAAAAAGGCTCAGAAACATAAGGTGTCTTTTCATTCAATCCAATTTAAAAGGCGTGCTATCCTTAGTCATTCGATTACATTCAAACAACATGTTATTTTCTGAACCGCTTTCAGTCAATAAAATGGGAAAGGCATGCTACCTTTTTCAGTTAAGTAATTGAGAAAGGCATGCTACGTTTGGTATCTGCATCTTGAGTCCTTGTGGGAAATCGGCCCCCCTTTAGGCATCACGCTACCCCCTTCTAGCTTGTTTTTTTCGTTGGGTGCGTTTTTCGAAAATGTATTTTCCCCGAAGGGCGCTCAAAAGAAATCCCAAAAATGGGGTGTATGGCGTGTGGGGGTTAGGGGTTTTAGGGATCAGGGTCTAGGGTCTACTACTAACTTTAGAGCCAAAAGAAATCCCATAATGTATTTGCTATATAATCCCGTTTATTCGAACTCATATATTTGCTCCAAACGCTGCCTGCATTAAGGATTGCACAAAGAGCGACCGAAGGTCGCTCCCTTTTGGGGGGTTGGGGAGGCAGCAGATTCAGCAATAAATGGGTTCGAGTAGAGGGGTGGCCAATTGGGCTCCATCGCTGGAAATCCTTCGGGCTACCAGTGGGCTCCCCCCCGGCATACACATATATATATATATATATAACAATACACAACATATATAAACATATACACGAAATATGTATACAAACTATATATGGGGACCGGAGGGGCATGGGGCCCATAGGCCCATGGGCCAATGGGGCCCATGGGCCCACGGCCCCGGCCGCACACCTCGGCCCCACCCGGCCCCCCGGCTCCACGGCCCCTCAGGCTCCCCCCGGCCCCACGGAAATCGGCTGCCCCCCCGGGGAGAAAATTTGTAGGGGGTGGTATTGTATACAGGTGCCTGAAAAACATGGTTTTGGGGGCCCAGTGGCCCAGAAACACAATGTAATATAGGGCCGAAGCAGAACATACAAGCGGAGACAAATGTTGAAAATATGCGGGCCGCCACCATGTGGTGATTCATCATGTGGACCGCTAGTATTTTCAGCATTTGCCTGCGCTTGTATTTTCTGTGTTGGCCCCATATTGTATTTTCTGCTTTGGCCCCATATTATATTCTCTGCCGTGTGTTCTATCAGCTTCCTTGTAACTACCGAGTTTGTCATGCAGTATTCTTTGTTCATGAGTCGGACCTATTTGTACGTCCTTGGGGTCCACTTTGATCAAACTTTGGACCATGTTGGGTACCTTGAGATGATCATTGATCCGGTCATCCAATAAGTAAGTAAGAGGTGCCAAAATAGAAAGCATGTGTAGGGCGATGCGATGGTTAGTGAGAAGACAAACATGTGCGGGCCCATAATCAAAACACATGAAATCGTATGCATAGAGTAGTCAGGAATGCACATGCAACTAACATGACCCAAGACACATACATGACATTGGATGCGCATGAAACGTTGAAATTCCACATAGTACATAATGTGCACACCATACGATCTACACCTGGAACCAAAAAACACTTGTCGGGCTAGCACAAATCCAGACCGATCACAGGTCAATGATTTCGTGTTCAAGAAACAAGTGCCAAACTCCTGCATCCAAGCTGCAAGTTAGAAGCTCTGCAAACCCGCCTTGCTCGGGCATACTCCAATGTTTTTTTGGATCGGGTTCCAAAATATGCATTCGGACACGAAGCTGACCGCCACGGATGCTACAGACGCAAAAACATTGGCAAAATCAAGGTCTCGGCGATCTGAATCCAATGGAAGACATCCCAGACCAGGACTCGAACAAAAATCAGCAAAGAACACAGTTCGACCTTTATTTTGCTTGCCCGAGCAATCCTGGGGTTATAAACTCTGCAAAAGAACCGCATCAACACCAACATTGCAGAATCCCAAGTTTTAATCCTCGTCTAATCAAGGATTTAACAGTTTTGATTTGTCGAATACGCAAGGTTTGAAAATCTGAAAACCCAAGGGGCTAAATCTTTGACTGATCAAGCATTCGAGTCCTTCAAGTTAATCCAACGCCGCCCCAGACATGTGACATCCAATATTGAATTTTCGAATTGCGGCTACAGTCAGGGCAGCCCGGGCCACATCCGCCACAGTACAGCGAAGCGTATTCTTATACAAATGTGTAAGTTTGGCAACGAAGATGCAATTCAATATGGAATTCTTGAATTCGCAATTCGTGCCTAGCCAATTCACCCAGCCTTGCAAGCATGCCAATTATGGATTTCTTAAAGTATGTTCTCTCCTCAACTGGATTCCGTTGCATATCCATCCTGCGAACTAGAATGCCGAAGGCCGCCTCTGGTATTTGTTGGCGTAGGGAGGCAGCAAATGCATCAAAGACATTAGTTGGAATAGCAGCGCCAAGCTATTCTGCATTCTTCAATACAAGGGACACTTAGAGAACATCCCAACGCCTACTTGCTAGATGAATATGGGTCGCCCGGTTGGTTTTCGTTTAAATTAATAATATTATCTTGACATATGGATATAAATGCCCCCCGGAAACCATTTTATTGATTTCGTCCTAATAAAACCCAAGTCGACTCACAAAAACGACCCATCCACCCAATCTTGGGCCCGGGCCCCGGCCTTGGGTGGCTGGGTCGTTTTTCGTGCATCGTATTAACTTTTATTTACACGAAAGCATAACAAATGGTTTCCGGGGTGTGACATTTATACCCATATGTTGAGATAAGATTTAGATAAAAACCAACAGGAGTAATATGGCAAGCAGGCATGGGGGTTATAAAACAACAAACAATCTTCGACAAGTCAAGGATTTCGAGTCCAACACATAAAGGGTTGGCAGTAACACAACAGGGTGTTCAAGGCTTGAATATTCCAGGTTTCAAATCTTTGCATATTCAAGGCTTAACAACTTTGATGCATCGAATACGAATGGATTGAACGTCTGACTGCCCAAGGATGAAAATTCTTGAATGGTCAAGCATGCGCGTCCTTGAAGTTATATACACTGACCTCATCAAGGGCACTTTGCCCTGTCTCCGTATAAATTAGCAGCATGGGAAAGATGAGCACAAGACATTGAACGACATAGAGTGATCAATAACGTGTACACTGCTCAAAGATTGTGCAGGTTTAGTCCTTTGCTCGCATGCGGGATGGTGAGCCGTCGCATGCTTCCTGCAGTATTCAGTTTTCTGGGTGATGGTCAGACGAGGTCCAGCAAAGTTAAGACGGGATGCCTCGCGGGCCATTGCTTGTTTAGCTGGTGCTTGCCGCAAGGCTCGTGTTTCATGGCCTTCGATTTCTGCTCCCCCAGGTCTTGAGGAGGTTACAGCCGATCAGCATCCATGTTCATTATATGCGGTGCCTATGGTCTGCAGTTCGGCCACGCCATTGACCATCGATGACTTGATACCGGCACAGAAGGTCAGCAGGTCAGGTATCAGCTGTCTCACAGAAAGTGCGCGGAGCAAGTCTGAACATGTTTCCCAGCTAATTCATCGTGCTTCTGACTTGTTTGCTGAATTGCTGGACCCCAAGGATGCTTCTACTTCGCCTCCGGTCTTCAAGGGTCGCCAGCGTGATCCTCTGCCTCTGCCTGCACTGGATGCTTTACAGTGCAAGAAGCTGTGTCCAGATATTTGCGGCAATGTGGACTTTGATGTTTATCTGCGCTGGCTCAATGGGTGCATTTTTGCTATCAACGTTCTGTATGGGTTGGGGCAAGGGTCTTGTGGCGTCCGCATTTCTGAATGTCAGTCTCAGATTATTAAACGCATTTCTTGTAAACTGGACGGTATGTTCACGAGATGTTTCGATGGTGCCTTCATGTTGTCTGATGCAGAGGCTTTCCTGGACATCACGGGCCAGCTTGCGGATGGTATATCGTCTAGCATGCATGCTGATGCTTTTGATTTGCTCGACGTTTCAGGCGGTGTCAATCCAATGCCTTTCTTAGACGATAGCGCTCAACAAGTGCTGTCGGATCCTAATGTGTTGTTCGCTGATGCTCCAAATGGCTTGGATAACTTTACAGGAGTTCGCCGTGAGCACACATGCGAGTATGCTAAGCTTGTTTGCCGACAGCTTGTGTCATGCAAAGTTGCCTTGGTGTCAAAGGTGCAGGCTGGCGCTTCCATATTCGCAGTCGGTAAGAAGGACTCCGCTAAATTGCGGGAGGTTTGGTGTGGTGACAGGGTTTCGCTTGCAGCAAAGAGGCCCCCCAAACCAAAGCACTTAGCTTCGCCCTCCGCGCTGCTCAAGCTGGAGTGCACTGCTGATTCAACCTTTCTTGTTTCCAAACGTGATGGAAGGTGCTTGTTCGATCAATTGAAGGCGCCAGTCCCTTTACAGCGTTGGTTCGGGCGTCCGTCTGTGCTTGTGCAAGACTTGGTGGACAATGGAAGCTTAACCCTGGCTCAAATCAGGCAGCACTATCTTGACAAGGGCACCCTTGAGCTCCATCACCGCGTGTTTCCAGTTTCCACTGTCTTTCCGATGGGTTTTTCTTGGTCATCCTACGTTGCCCAGAACACCATGTTGCACGTTTGCGATGCAGCAGGCCTTCAAAGTGGCAGAATTCTATCGGATGACCTACCTGGACCACAGCGAACAGACTCTGCATTTGCACTCGCCACTGATGACGTCATGGTTTTCACGCGCACAGGAGAAGCCTCTACACGTAAGACTTCGCGCAATCTGGATCGGGCGTTCCAGCGCCATGGGGTGATCAAGCATAGCGCAAAAGATGTCTCAGCTGCTACAACGGCTACTTGCGTGGGCATCGATGTCGACAGTGGCAGATACCTCTCACCTCATGCAGCATCGCTGTGCAAAGTTATTGCAGCTGTCACTCACATGTCGTCTCGGAAAACTGACCTGCTGATCTCGCCTTTGCAGCTGGCTGCGCTGCTTGGTGTAATGCAGTGGGAGTGTCAACTGAACAGGCCTACATATTCAATATTTTATCATGTGTACGAGTTCACCAAGTCCTTGCCAGATGATGTACCTAAGCGTCTACCGTCGCAAGCGTTCCAAGAACTTTTGATGTTTATCTGCCTCGCACCGTGTCTCGAAGCGGACCTGGCACGGCCCTGGCTGAATGAGGTTGTTGCTTCCGATGCGTCTCCGGTTTTCGGTTTTGGAGTGTCTTCGTACAAATGCTCTGCAGGCTTCGCTCGCTCAGTGGGGCGTCTGTCTGTGCAGCCCGGTGCCTACGCCGAAGTTGATCTGGACATTCCGGGCGCTGCCAAAAGACCGAAGCTGGGAACACCACACCGCATCGGAGTACACATGGCACAGTTCAAGGCGGTCTTGTCTCTCAGGGCTCAATACAAAGCTCATTCAGGCTCTCTCGAAGCAGCAGGTGTGAGTGTCATGCTCAGGTGGCTGCTGCGTACACCAGCTAAGCATTCTTCCCGTGTTGCAGCGATGATAGATGCAAAGGCTGTCCTCGGTGCAGTATGTAAAGGCCGCTCATCTGCCCCTACCCTGAGGCTCGAGCTCCGGAGAATCGCGGCCCTGTCGTTGGCTGGCGATTGGTATCTGAATTATGTGTATGTGCCTAGCGCATACAATCCGGCCGATGCGCCCTCGAGGGGCAAAAGTTGCAGTGGTGCGTCGTTGCGAGGTGTTCGCAAAAAGGCGAAGCCACTTGCCCTTACTGTTGCACAGAGGAGACACAGGGATTGGTGCAAAATGTTCCGAAAGACAGCCGCGTATCGGATTGGACTGCATGGTCCTTGATGTACAAAATTTGGTCAATGTTGGTAGTTGCCGTCAGCTCAAGGCTTGGTGAGTTCCTTCATAAACATGCGCTATACAGCATCCCTTCCGTGAGTGCAGAATTTGGACGATGTTGGTAATTGCCTTCAGCTTAAGGCTTGGTGACTTCCTCTTTGCCCTGTGTGCATGGTGCAGTTTTTTACACAGCTCGCTACCAGCTGTCAGTCATCAGATTCGCCCACAGTGTCGTGACAATGTTTGATTTCATTTGCGGTGCAATGTGTCTGGTTCCGTTCGCATCGTTTCACGCCTTGGGCTGGCCGGCAGTCGTGGCACGCTTGTCTTACGAATGCGAGTTGGCAGGCGACAGTATGGACAGCAGTATTTGCATCCATGCATGTCGACAAATGCAGGATGGTCTGCATTCCGAGTGCAGTAGCCATGCACTTGAAGTGGCTAAAAAAGCCAGTACCTTCGGTGGGGGTCGGCAGGTTTCTTTGGTTTGCCAGGTGCTTATCATTTCAGCTTGTATTGGAAGTCATGTCGATGGATCGAGGAGCAATGCAATCTCTACGTTTGAGCTGATTGAGAAAAAATCAAAAAATGCTTGTGTATACGTGGTGCTTGCAATTGCAATGTTGTTCCGAGTATGCCATGACGACCTTTTGTTGGACTAAATGCTGGATGGGATCTGAGTGGGAATAATGCTCATTTATGTCTCCGTATAAATTAGCAGCATGGGAAAGATGAGCACAAGACATTGAACGACATAGAGTGATCAATAACGTGTACACTGCTCAAAGATTGTGCAGGCCCGCCCAGACAGCACAAGGCTGTCACCCACCGCTTGATCTTCGGCCTCTTCGATGGCAGGTTTCTTTGGTTTGCCAGGTGCTTATCATTTCAGCTTGTATTGGAAGTCATGTCGATGGATCGAGGAGCAATGCAATCTCTACGTTTGAGCTGATTGAGAAAAAATCGAAAAATGCTTGTGTATACGTGGTGCTTGCAATTGCAATGTTGTTCCGAGTATGCCATGACGACCTTTTGTTGGACTAAATGCTGGATGGGATCTGAGTGGGAATAATGCTCATTTATGTTTATTTTGGTTTGCCCCGATGGGCCCATGGGGCCCACACCGCCGGCCGGCCGGTGGCCCGGCCGGCGGCCAGCGGCGGCGAGCATCGAGGGACGGCGGCGGCCGCACGGCGACGGGCGGGCCATGTCGGAAAGTGCCCTAAAATTCAAAACGACTTTGAATTACGAAAGATATCGAAAGATACAGTTAATCCAACGCCGCCCCCCACATGTGCAATCCAATATTGAGTTTTTGAATTGCGGCTACAGCCAGGGCCACATCAGCCACAGTACAGCCAAGTGTATTCCTTTACAAATCTGTAAGTTTGGCCACATTGCTGTTCAATTGGCAATTCGTGGCCAGCCAATTCACCCAGCCTTGCAAACATGCCAATTCTGGATTTCTTAAAATATGTTCTCTTATCATCTAGATCCCTGGTCTTTTAAGGAATCCTCGCTTTTAGGGCAGTATACATCCTCGCATCTGATCTCTTATCATTTAGATCCCTAGTATATCGCATTCTGGGCAGTACTGCAAGATCTTCAGCTACACTGATATTTACTAGATAGTTGCGTATGAGTTGCGTGTGTGTTCAGGCACATCTTCCCCCACAATTATTTCCACAAAGGTGAGTTTAGGACCAAAGGGCGCCCGTCCACCTTTGGGGAGGCAGCCGAAGGCCGCTTCCATAATGGGCGATGGTGTGGCTCAACATTTGCCCAAAACATATACAACCATGTATCGAATAATTGTGCAGTTGTGTATCCTTGCATTTTGTTGTTGTTTTTTTTTTTTTTTTGGGGGGGGGGGTGGTGGGGTGGTTGATGGTGGTGGTATTCCGCCGTTGTTGGGGCATATTGCGGAATTAATTTTGTTGACATGGTTCCGAAATTTGAGTTCGGACACGAAACTGACCGCCAATGGAACACGGCAAGTTTTATTTCCACGGGACATGAACGCAATGGAACACATCCCGAACCAGGACTCAAATAATCAGGATTCAGTGTGTCCATCAATAGTCTCAAGAGATGCCCCCACGACGCATATATAACAACCAGCCTACCTTTGGTGCCGCGCATTGTGTTGTCATGTGTGTAGTTTGGGGATTTCTTCCGGTTGTGGTGCTACCAGTTGAATATACAAAGAGTCGATTCCTTTCCTTTTCTAACCAGGTGTAAAAGGGATGGTTTATCCAGGAGGGCTTCGCCCAGATCGCCACGCTCAGAGTTTTAGTGCGTAGCGAAGGCGGACTTGAAGCAAAAGTGAACATATGCAATGATTGTGCAGTGGATTCGAAGCGACATCAAACATAACATGAGCAAATGCGGTGCCGGTGCAGCGGATTTGAAACAAAAGTGGGCATATGTGATGCCTGTGCAGCGGATTTGAAGCGATATTGAAGCGAAAGTCAGCATATGCGGTGCCTGCGCAGCGGATTTGGTGCGAAAGTGAGCATATGCGGTACCTGTGCAGCGGATTTGAAGCGACATCCAAGCGAAAGTCAGCAAATACGGTACCTGTGCAGCGGATTTGCTGCGAATGTCACCATAGGCGGTGCCTGTGCAACGGATTTGAAGCGACATTGAAGCGAAAGTCAGCAAATGCGGTACCTGTGCAGCGGATTTGGTGCGAATGTCAGCATATGCGGTGCCTGTGCAGCGGATTCGTGCGATTACGGCAGGTACGGCGGCAAGGGCGCGGCCCCCTCGTGGGGCGCTGGTAAAACACGCATGTTCATCGAAAGTGAGCATTTTACCCAGACGGGAGCATCGTTTGCTCGAAAACGGGTTTGGTGGGTGCCCTCAAGTGACTTTACAGTAACAGAATGAGGATTTACACTGGTCGCTCCACATGCCGTTAACACTATGCTAAAGCATAGCGTGGCGGATTGTGCTGAGCTTCGCTCCTTCCGCCGCGGCTGGATGGCATTGCTTGCGTGTGAAAATAAACTGTGAAATTAAACAACACGACGCAGCGTCCAATCAAGGCATTGTCTTCCCCCCCTTCGCAAACAGTCCTCAGAAGTTGTTACCTAAGACAGAGCAGCCATCATGCCTGATACAGGATAGCTGATGCAGGATACCATATTTTGTCTTAAAGAAGCCATAAGTTCAGCTACAAATATTTGTTTCCCAAAAAGGCACCAGAGAAGTCACACAAGGACAGGGTACCCATCTCTCGCTAATGGAATCCCTGGGAGCACAGCCTTTTCCGCCAACCCTAAGACAGGGGAGCAAAGATGCGCAAAGACACGCAAAGCAAAGATGCGTGCGCAAAGCAAAGCAAAGCGAAGCGAAGCGAAGCGAAGCAAAGCAAACCACAGCACAGCAAAACAAAGCAAAGACGTGCAAATCAAAGCAAAGCAACGCAAAGATGCGCAACACAAAGCAAAGCAAAGCAAAGCAAAGCAAAGCAAAGCAAAGCAAAGACGCGCAAAGCAAAGCAAAGCAAAGCAACGCAAAGCAACGAAAAGCAACGCAAAGAACAACAAAGGAGAGCAAAGCAAAGACGCGCAAAGCAAAACAAAGCAAAGCAAATACGCGCAAAAACGTACAAAGACGCGCAAAACGAAGCGAAGCGAAGCGAAGCGAAGCAAAGCAAAGCAAAGCAAAGCAAAGCAAAGATCCGCAAAGCAAAGCAAAGACGCGCAAAGCAGAGCAAAGCAAAGCAAAGCGAAGCAAAGCAAAGCGCAGCACAGCAAAACAAAGCAAAGCAAAGACGCATAAAGCAAAGCAAAGCAAAAGCGGGCAAAGCAAAGCAAAGCAAATCAAAGCCAAGCAAAGCAAAGACGCGCAAAGCAAAGCAAAGAAAAGCAAAGCGAAGCAAAACAAAGACGCGCAAAGCAAAGCAAAGACACGCAAAGCAGAGCAAAGCAAAGCAACACGAAGCGAATGAAAGCGAAGCGAAGCAAAGCAAAACAAAGCACAGCAAAGCACAGCAAAACACAGCAAAGCAAAGCAAAGACGCGCAAAGCAAAGCAAAACAAAGCAAAGCAAAGACACACAAATCAAAGCAAAGAAAAGCAAAGCAAAGCAAAGCGGAGCAAAGAAAAACAAAGACGCGCAACAACGTGCAAAGACAGCGAAGCGAAGCGATGCAAAGCAAAGCAAAGATGCGCAAAGCAAAGCAAAGCATGACAATTTAACCCCAAAATGCTTTTCCCGCCCAAAATACTTAGAGAACCATCCATAATACACCGAAAGTCATAAAACACCCCAAATCACATTTTTGCACTATTCAAAAAAATCACTAAACTTCAAAAACTCAAAAGACAGAGAAATTGAGCCCAAAATGGTGCCCGAAAGAGGATCCCAAACCACAGAAAATCGTCAAAATGCGTAAAAAATACGTATTATTTTCTTGATTTTTGAAATGCTTTGCAACGCCCAATTTGACGTAATTTGGCCGCCAGGGGGCGTGCCAATGTTTATTCTATAAAGTAAATACAAGTGTTTTCGTCGAATCCCCTTTTGCGCATTCCTCGCCCAAACGCATCCCAAAACACCGAAAACGACGTCTATTCGGCAGCACTTTTGGCCCCCAAATCCACTTCAGCACCTCCTCAAACGGTTACAAAATTCTCAAAAGATCTTAGCTTTTTTTTATTACGTTTTGCCATAAAATTGACCCCTCCAACCTCGGGTCGGCGGCACCGGCCCGAGTACTCTGGGATATTGGTAAAACCACCATTTTCGAATAAAAGTGACAAAAACATACAGCGGGAGCGCATTTTCTCAAAACGGTGAAATGCACTCCGTTAGAATAGATAAGGGATTTAGGGATGCTGCTGCGCTGCGCAGCATTGCATTGCGCAGCATTGCTTTTTTTTCCCCTATCTTTTTCTATCTTAAACTCACATTGGTCTGACACGCCGATATCGGCAGGACTGAGCCCTGCCGCGGCGCATTGTGCTGACCTTCGCTCCTTCCGCCGCGGTTGGATGGCATTGCTTGCGTGTGAAAATAAACTGTGAAATTAAACAGCACGACGCAGCGTCGAATCAAGGCGTTGTCTTCCCCCCCTTCGCAAACAGTCCTCAGAAGTTGTTAGCTAGGACAGACCAGCCATCTTCCCTGATACAGGATAGGTGATGCATGATACCATAAAAAAAGTCTTGTAAAGGAAGCCCTCAGTTCAGCTACAAATATTTGTTTCCCAAAAAGACACCAGAGAAGTCACACAAAAACAGGTGACCCATTTCTCGCTAATGGAATCCCTGGGAGCACCGCCTTTTCCGCCAACCTTGGGAGCAAAGACGCGCAAAGGCGCGCAAAGCAAAGCGAAGCAAAGCGAACCGAAACGAAGCGAAGCAAAGCAAAGCACAGCATAGCAAAGCAAAGCAAAGACGCGCAAAGCAAAGCAAAGCAAAGCAAAGCAAAGCAAAGCAAAGCAAAGCAAAGCAAAGATGCACAGAGCAAAGCAAAGCAAAACAAAGGAAAGCAAAGACGCGCAAAGCAAAGCAAAGCAAAGCAAAGCAAAGCAAAGCAAAACAAAGACGCACAAACACGCGCCAAGACGCGCCAAGCAAAGCGAAGCGAAGCGAAGCGAAACAAAGACGCGCAAAGCAAAGCAGAGCAGAGCAAAGCAAAGCAAAGCAAAGCGAAGCGAAGCGAAGCGAAGCAAAGCAAAGCACAACACAGCAAAGCAAAGCAAAGACGCGCAAAACAAAGCGAAGCGAAGCGAAGCGAAGCGAAACGAAGCGAAGCAAAGCAAAGCAAGTATGCGCAAAGTAAAGCAAAGACACACGAAGCAAAGCAAAGCGAAGCAAAGCGAAGCGAAGCGAAGCGAAGCACAGCAAAGCACAACACAGCAAAGCAAAACAACGCAAGACAAAGAAAAGCAAAGCAAAGCAAAGCAAGGCAAAGTAAAGACGCGCAGACCAAAGCAAACACGCACAAAGCGAAGCAAAATAAAGCTTAATAATCTAGTAAAAAATGTTTTTTCCAAACAAGCATTCAGAGAACCTTCCGAAATACACCAAAAGTCAAAAAAACAAATGCACAAGGCATCAAGAAAACCTCAAAAATTGCATTTTTGCACTTGGGTCACTTGTCTTGCATTATTCCAAAAATCCACATATGTCAAAACACCCCAAAAAACCGAAATGGAACCCAAAATGACGCCCGAAAGAGGCCCCCCAAATCAGAAAATGGCGACAAAAATAGCCAACCGTACATTGTTTTTCATTTTATTTTTAAAAGCTTGGCAATGCAAAATTCGCAGCGATGTGGCTGCCACAAGGTGTGCCAATGTCCATTCTATACAGTAAATAGTAATGTTTTCGTCGAAGCGTCTTTTGCAAAGTCAGCGCCCAAAGGCGTCCCAAAATCCCAAAAACGACGCCTGTTCGGCACCACTTTTGGCACCAAAATCCACCTCTGTACCTCCTCAAACAGTTATCAAAATTCTTCAAAAAAAACATAGCTATTGTTTATTACGTTTTGACTCCTGAAACCTCGGGTCGGTGGCACCGGGGCTTGTACTCTGGCGGTAAGGTAAAACCACCGCTTTCGACTAAAAGTGTCAAAAACACAGGGCGGGAGCGCATTTTCCATAATTGCTCAAACGCACCCGTTAGAGAAGGGATTTAGGGATGCCGCTGCACTGCGCAGCATTGCATTGCGCAGCATTGCATTTCTTTTTCTTTCTATCTTATCTCTCTATGGCTCATATTGGTCTGACACGCCGTGGTCGGCAGGGCTGAGCCCTGCCGCGGTGCATTGTGCTGAGCTTCGCTCCTTCCGCCGCGACTGGTCCAGGATGGCATTGCTTGCGTGTGAAAATAAACTGTGAAATTAAACAGCACGACGCAGCGTCGAATCAAGGCGTTGTCTTTCCCCCCTTTGCAAACAGTTCTCAGAAGTTGTTACCTAGGACAGGGCAGCCATCATACCTGATACAGGATAGGTCATGCAGGATACCATAAAACAAAATACCAAAAAAGAAACCATAAGTTCAGCTACAAATATTTGTTTCCAAAGAGGCACCAGAGAAGTCACACAAGGACAGGGTACCCATTTCTCGCTAATGGAATCCTTGGGAATACCGCCTTTTCCACCAACCCCAAGACAGGAAGCAAAGACGCGCAAAGACGCGCAAAGCAAAGCAAAGCGAAGCGAAGCAAAGCAAAGCACAGCACAGCAAAGCAAAGAAAAGCAAAGCAAAGACGCGCGAAGCAAAGCAAAGCAAAGCAAAACCAAGAAAAACAAAGCAAATCAAAGACGCACAAAGCAAAGCAAAGCAAATCAAAGCAAAACAAACATGCGCACAAACACGCAAAGACGCGCAAAGCAAAACAAAGCGAAGCGAAGCGAAGAGAAGCGAAGAGAAGCGAAGAGAAGCGATGCAAAGCAAAGCAAAGACGCGCAGAGCAAAGCAAAGACGCGCAAAGCAAAGCAGAGCAAAGCAAAGCGAAACAAAGCGAAGCAAAGGAAAGCACAGCACAGCAAAGCAAAGCAAAGCAAAGACGCGCAAAGCAAAGACGCGCCAAGCAAAGCAAAGCAAAGCAAAGCAAAGCAAAGCAAAGCAAAGCAAAGCAAAGACACGCAAAACAAAGCAACGTGAAGCAAAGACACACAAAGCAAAGCAAAGCAAAGCAAAGCAAAGCAAAGCAAAGCAAAGCAAAGCAAAGCAAAGAAAGGCAAAGCAAAGCAAAGACATGTAAAGCAAAGCAAAACAAAGCAACGCAAAGCAAAACAAAGACGCACAAAGCAAAGCAAAGACGCGCAACGCAAAGCAGAGCAAAGCAAAGCAAAGCGAAGCAAAGCAAAACACAGCAAAGCAAAGCAAAGAAAAACAAAGCAAAGGCGCGCAACGCAAAGCAAAGGAAAGCAAAGCAAAACAAAGACACGCCAAAACGTGCAAAGACAGCGAAGCGAAGCGAAGCGATGAAAAGCAAAGCAAAGCAAAGCAAAGACGCGCAAAGCAAAGCAAAGACGCGCAAAGCAGAGCAAAGCAAAGCAGAGCAAAGCAAAGCAAAGCTTGATACTTTAACCAATTTTCCCCAAAAACATTTAGAAAAACTTCAAAGTACACAAAAATCATAGTAAACAAAAACACACACAAGGCATCAAGAAAACTTCCAAAATTGCATTTTTGCACTTGGGTCACCTGTCTTGCATTATTCCCAAAATTCCACATATGTCAAAACACCCAAAAATAGCGAAATTGAGCCCAAAATGGTGCCCGAAAGAAGCTCTAAAAATACAAAATTCCGTCAAACAAATCCAAAAATACGGATCCTTTTTTATTATATTTTTGAAAGCTTCGCAAAGCAAAATCTCGCAGCAATTTGGCTGCCAGGGGGCATGCCAATGTGCATTCTATACACTAAATACAAGTGTTTTCGTCGCATCCCCTTGTGCGCATTCCTCGCTCAAAGACGTCCCAAAATCCAAAAAAAAACGTCTCTTCGGCAGCACTTTTGGCACCAACATCCACTTCAGTACCGCCTCAAACAGTCATCCAAATTCTTGAAAATTTCATAGCTCTTTTTTAGTACGTTTTGGTGTCAAAATCACTCATCAAACGTCCGGTCGGCGGCACAGGGGGGTGACTCTGGAGCGCTGGTAAAACCACAACATTTGATACAAAGTGTTAAAAATTCACAGCGGGAGCGCATTTTCTCAAAACGGCGAAACCAGGGCCGTTAGAGAAGGTATTTAGGGATGCTGCTGCGCTGCGCAGCATTGCATTGCGCAGCATTGTGTTTCTTTTTTTTTTTTCTATCTTATCTCTCTACGGCTCATACTGGTCTGACACGCCGATATCGGCAGGGCTGAGCCCTGCCGCGGCGCATTTACAGGCTTCGCCTCTGCCGCCGACCCTAATGCTACCCTCCTGGAGGGTCAGATTGTAAACTGGAGGCTCAGATTGCAGCCTGGAGAGTCAGATTGTAGCCTGGAGGCTCAGACTGCAGCCTGGAGGCTCAGGTCGCAGCCTGCAGGCGCAGACTGCAGGCTGGAGGCTTGGATTGCAGCTTGGAGGGTCAGCCAGGTGGCCCTTTGGAACCCCAGGGTGCAATTGGAACTCCACAGGTGGCCATTTGCAGCTCCAGGTAGCCATTTGGATCTTCAGAATGTAATTTGAAGGTCCAGGTGTCCATTTGAAGCTGCAGGTTGCCATTTGGAGCTCCAGCTGGGCGTTTGGAGCTCCAGGTGGCCGTTTGGAGCCCCAGCTGGCATTTGGAGCTCCAGGTAGCCATTTAGATTTCCAGCTGGTCATTTGGAACTCCAGGTGGTCGTTTGAAGCTCCTGGTGGTCGTTTGGAGTTCAAGGGTGCCATTTGAAGCACCAGTTGGCCATTTGGAGGTCCAGGTTGGCATTTGGAGCTGAAAGGTGGCCGTTTGGAGCTCCAGGTGGCCATTTGCAGGTCCAGGTAGCCATTTGCAGGTCCAGGTGGCCATTTGGAGGTCCAGGGTACCATTTGGAGCTCCAGGTGGCCGTTTGGAGGTCCAGGTGGTCGTGTGGAGCTCCAAATGGCCATGTGGAGCTCCAAATGACAGCCTGGAGCTCCAATGTGGCCCTCGGGGTTTGGCGGGCTGTGGCAACCTGTGGCAACCTGTGACAGCTTGTGGCGGTGGAGTCGTGTCCCTGTGGCCCTGGGGGTTTGGCGGGCTGTGGCAACTTGTGGCAACCTGTGGCAGCCTGTGGCGGCGGAGTCGTGTCCCTATTAGAAACCTTTACTCTAAGAATCTAAGAATCTAAGAATACTGGAAGCTTCAGTCTAGCAGGCTTGGCTGGGCTAGCTGACTGATGGAGGTCTGGGCTGGCTAGCTGACTGGTTGACTAGCTGAACTGGAGGGTTGGAGGTGCTGGGTGGCATCTCACACGCTCGATGCCTGGAAGGGTCGGTGGATTTCTCTACCAGTTTAGAAATATATATTATTTGTCTACTACGGATTAGGACACGTCCAAGGAAACGGAAAGCAACGTATTTTACTTGCCGCAGCAATCCTGGGATCCTAGTCTCAGTCGCAAGCCTGCCTTTCACTCGAACAAGTCGCGCCATTGTTCGGGCATACTTTAACACCAAATTTCCGACAGGGTTCCAACATATACATTCGGACATGGAACTGACCGTCAAGGACGCTACGGACGCAAACGAAAACGCTAAATCCGACGTCTCCGCGACCCGAATCCAATGGAAGACGTCCAGGACCAGGATTCGGCCCCAAATACAGTAAATACAGCTAAAATTATATTTTGCTTACCCCAGCAATCCTGGAAATTGGCTTGGAAGGCACATCCTTGTATTTTGGATCGGCAGATGACAACCGTTGAGGAGTTCAACTTCAGCAAAGCCGCGATTAGATATTCCCAAGGCCTCGCATAATAGACACCAACATTAGACGGATTTTCATGCAACTCTGTTCGTTTTTTATACAATCCAACCTGTGCAGGGCTGTCTTTTGAAAGACTGTCTTTTGATTATTCCGGTCCCGGACTCCTAAACCCTATTTTCCGGTCCCGGGGTCGGTCCTCGGGAATGCTATTTTCCCTAAACAATGCTTGTGTTAAAGGGTCCTATATAAGTTTTCTTAAGGAACTAAGTGCTTTGCGCGCTCCAAATCTGGTTGCCAGCAGCTCCGATTTTCAAAAACATGCGTCACTCTCGAGCCGTTTGCGCTTTTTGACCCCAAAACAAACGTGTTCTCTGCGCCCTGTGCGCAAAACATGACTTGACGTCACTCTGCGTCCGTTCCCGTGGTTTACACTGTAGACCCCAGACTGTAGCCCCCCAGACCGTAGCCCCCCAGACTGTAGCCCCCCAGACTGTAGCCCCCCAGACAGGTAAGTGCCTAACGGGATCCAAGTCTGGTAGCTTCCAGGCTGTAGCCCCCCAGACTGTCGCCTTCCAGACTGTCCAGACTGTAGCCCCTCAGACTGTAGCCTCTCAGACTGTCCAGACTGTAGCCCCCCAGACTGTGGCCCCCCAGACCGGTAAGTGCCTAACGAGATCCAAATCTGGTAGCCCGCAGACTGTAGCCCCCCAGACTGTAGCCCCCCAGACTGTAGCCCTGTAGGCCCCCAGTGATCCTCGTATACCCTGTTGTTTAGGGTCCTTCGCCGCCAGGGTGTCATCTAGGTTCTTTGAACCGATTTGAGTCAAGTTTCACCTCAAACCGTCGATTCTGGATTGAAATTGTGATATTTATGTAAATGATTGTTACGTACTGGGGTGGGGGACCACTTACTTTGAGCTTAGGGTGCTGTCAGGAAATGCGTCCTAAATTGCGCTGGAACCGTTTTTTGAAAGACTGTCTTTTGAAAGGGTGCCTGTTGAAATGTCAAAAGACATTATTTCAAAAGACAGTCCCGCGCAGGTTGGATACAGTTGTTTTTCGGATTTATGTGAGTTAGCTCATACAACCTAAGAATTAACGTACTTTCATGTATTTGATCGTAGATTTAATCTGATTCAGCATACCAAATGCCATATTCGGTGTAACCTAATGTGAATTAGTGTAAGGTGATGTATAAAATCCTAGACTCAATGTATTTTTATAATAGACCAGAACCGAGAACTTCAACTTACATTCCACCCTTATGTGAGTTTCCGTAGAGGCTTCCATAGAAAGCCATTCAGCAAATACCGAATTTGGTCTTGAGCATGCTTGAACTACAAACCTGTGTTCGTAATAGTAGGAATCTCAGTATTTGGCAGCATTACTTCTGAATTATTTTTGAGGATGGTTAGTCGTTGACATCCTTATCTTACTTACAAGTCGAGTCAGAATGAATTATAAAATCAGGTGGTACGGTTGGTGGACCCAATTTGTTGTTCGTAGTGCGTTTTTTCGTAAATGTGTTCTCCCCGAAGGGCTGGCCAAAGAACTACCCCAAATTGTGAAGTCTGCAAATGTTTTGTTTTGATCGATTGTACAATGGTGTCACCCATTTCCACTTGCAGATTTGATGCAAACAACCCACCAGATGCATTTAAACACGTCCCCGGCCTGTTTTGGAGGCCCCCGGGACCGGAAAACAAGATTGAGGGCCTCAGGACCGGAAAATAGGGTTTAGGGATCCGGGCCGGGAAATAGCAGATTATGTTTTTAATTACATGTGATTGAAGTGGTAGTGTATGTTTTGGTGTTGGTCGGTGCCAGACCCTTGGCCCGTTATTATCTAATCCAGCTTGTACTTTTATCGCAATTGCCGCAGGAGTTTTGCACAAATGGCGTTTATGGCGGTGGATAGTTTTGAGTGTTTGTTTTACTTGTCCCTAGCTGTAATTCCGGAGCTAGTTTTATTTTTTGTGTTTTCCCCTAAACAACGCTTGCGTTAAAGGGTCCTATATAATTCTTCTCAAGGAACAAGTAAGAGGCTCTCGCGGCACAAATCTGGCGGGTGCGAGCCCCGATTTTCAAAAACGTGCGTCACTCTCGAGCCGTTTGCGTTTTTTACCCCAAAATATACGTGTTCCCTCCACCCTAGCTGTCCGCAAAACATGAGTTGACGTCACTCTGCGTCTGTTTGCGTGGTTTACACTGTGGTCTCCCAAATCTGGATGCCTCCAGACTCTGTTGCCTCCAGACTCTGTTGCCTCCAGACTCTGGTTGCCTCCAGACTCTGTTGCCTCCAGACTCTGTTGCCTCCAGACTCTGGTTGCCTCCAGACTCTGGTTGTAGGTAAATGCTTGTCGCGGCACAAATCTGGTGGTTGCCAGCTCCGATTTTCAAAAACATGCGTTTCTCTCGAGCCGTTTGCGTTTTTGACCCCAAAACAAATGTGTTCGCTGCGCCCTGTGCGCAAAACATGACTTGACGTCACTCTGCGTCCGTTTGCGTGGTTTACACTGTAGGCTCCCAAATCTGTTTGCCTCCAGACTTTGTTGCCTCCAGACTCTGTTGCCTCCAGACTCTGTTGCCTCCAGACTCTGGTTGCCTCCGGACTCTGTTGCCTCCAGACTCTGTTGCCTCCAGACTCTGGTTGTAGGTAAGTGCTTGTCGCGGCACAAATCTGGTGGTTGCCAGCTCCGATTTTCAAAAATATGCGTTCCTCTCGAGCCGTTTGCGTTTTTGACCCCAAAACAAAAGCGTTCGCTGCGCCCTGTGCGCAAAACATGACTTGACCTTACTCTGCGTCCGTTTGTGTGGTTTACATAGTAGCCCCCCAGACTGTAGCCTCCCAGACCGTAGCCCCCCAGACTGTAGCTTCCCAGACTCTAGCCTCCCAGACTGTAGCCTCCCAGACTGTAGCCTCCCAAACTGTAGCCTCCCAGACTAGCCTCCCAGACTGTAGCCTCCCAGACTGTAGCCTCCCAGACTGTAGCCTCCCAGACTGTAGCCTCCCAGACTGTACTATCACAGACTGTAGCCTCCCAGACTGTAGCCTCCCAGACTGTAGCCTCCCAGACTGTAGCTCCCAATGGTACTCTTATTCCCCGTTGTTTAGGGTCCTCCGCCGCCAGCGTGTCATTTGTGTATTGTTTGTTGTGTCTTCTGGCCCCGGAGCCCATCAAAAGAGGTCGGGGACGTGTTTGAATGCATCTTGGGTATTGTTTGTATCGCAGTTGCATATCGAAATGCATAAAACCATTGGACTATCTATAATATCGAACAAATTCTTATTTTCACATTTTGGGAAGTTATGTTGGCAGTCCTTCGGGGAGAACACTTTCTCGAAAACCACACAAAACGAAAAGCTCCAAAATGGGTATGGAATCAAACAGCTTAAAACTACCACAACTCTTGAACAACCAAATTACAGCTAGGTGTTCGTCATGGGCAGTGTGCCGCGAAAAGGACGAGTAGCAAACAACAAAACAAAAAACAAGTAATGGGTCTTGAGTATGCTTGAACCATGAATCAGCATGGGTTGATCAAGATATTGAAAGTGTGAATGTCGGGAGAAGGGCAATGTTCAGATCATAATAGTATGAATTAGTGGGTGGTTTCCTCAACATGTGTTTCGGGACATTCGCACATTCAGCAAAGTCAAAACTCTCAGAATTGGTCGGCCTGGTCGGCAAAACCTTAATTGAGCCCATAGAATATCTTGCCCCACATAATGCCCGCAGATCGCCCCCACGGACCCAAAATCAAAAAATCTCACAATTCCTATCAGTTCTTATCATTTCCTATATCATTCCCTATCCACAGACAATGGGACACCCAAAAAAGCCACCCAGATGATGCAAACAGTGCAAAACAGTGTAGGAATATGGATTCGCATATGATTTGTGTGTAGGTTGTGCATCAGTCGCGTTGTCCTGTGTCGACATATTAAGCACTCTCACGGCAACACTACAATTGGAAACTCGAATTCGACAGGGTCCTGAAAGTTAGGAGTTACCACCAAAAACATCGATTGCCAACCAAAAAGTTAACTTGTTTGTTTGGGAAAGCTGGTTTCAGACTCCGGGATCGGTCCCACTGGATTCGTGTCGAATTTGTGTGCTGTTCTGTGGTATTTATGTGTCCGGAACTCCGATATGGACCCGGATCGGACAAATATCGATTTTGGGACAACCCTTCCCCAAAACGAACATTGCAAGTATGTTTGAATTTTGCTGGGAGTTAGGAGGGTATGATGTTGAATCGGAACGCGGTTGGTTGCCATCCCCAAAATGAGGTGATGGGCTGCGTAGTCGGTCACATTATGGTAGAGCCGATGAACTGTGGGTGCCTTTCTCCCGCTGGCCGGCAGCACCAAGAACTAGGGATTCCAGTACCTTGGGCGGTTCGCGAGGCCTAGCGCCGGCGGGTGTGTCCACACTTCAATTTCTGGAGTGTTGTTTTACATCCTCAATCATGGAAGCCTTATCTCGTCAGTGAGTTTGTCCTTGTCGGTGCCTATTTCTATAAATTCCGTACTAATTTCTATTAGTTCACGTTAGTTCCGACTGAGGATTACGAATTCCGATTAATTTGCTGTAATGTTCTTACCAATTTCAGTTAATTTGCCGACTCTCCTTTAATTCCTATTAATTATTTTCAAAATAGGCTTCCATAATTGTGTATGTGAAGTGTTACCATAAAAAAGTCCCGGTGGTGTGGCGTACCTGGGTGGCTTTTTGGGGTGTCCCACTGTCCTTGGATAGGGAATGTTATGTGAATTAATGAGAAGTAGCAGGATTTTGCAGATTTGCTTGATTTGGGGTCCGTGGGGGCGATATGGGGGCATTCTGTGGGGCAAAATACTCCTACGGCATCAATTAAGGTTTTGCCGACCACGCCGACCAATTCTGAGAGTTTTCGTTTTGACTTTGTTGAATGTCCGAACGTCCCGAAACATATGTTAAGGAAACCACCCAGTTCGGATGTGTGTTTTCTGTAACCTATTGGCGACCTAATAATTTAGGCTACACCTTGTAGGAAATACATGGGAATCCTATAAGGAATATTCAAATAACTATTAACGAATTCCGGCATGGGATTTGGTGCCTGTTTTGAGATGGGAATACATCGGAAACTTCTTGTAGTATCAATTGATGCTCTCAAAAGTTGTCCGTCATCCAAACTTGTCCTTGGACAATTCGTTTTGGATAAATAAAAACCAATGCGTTTGTCCGGCCACCAAATCTTCGCAAATCCAAACTTCCAGTCGAAATCAAAAAGACACGCCAGCCCACTTGGAGCCGGGTATACCGAATATCAGCCCGAAATCATTTTCTGGACCCTTTTGGTGAGCAAAACGTTTGCATTGGAAGCTTCTTGTAAAGCTCTAACATGGCCAACGTGTGGCCTAAATGATCATGCCATTGCTCGGGCATACTTTGAAAAAATATTTTGACAGGGTGGCAAAATATGCTTTCGGAAACGAAACAGACCGCCAAGGATGCTACAGACGCAAAAACATCGGCAAATTCGACGTGGTCACGACCCGAATCCAATGGAAGACGTCCCGGACCAGGACTCGGCCCAAAGTCCAGGGAAACAAATTCAAATTTGATTTTGCTTACCCGTGCAATCCTGGGTGTGAGGCTCCAACATAGCCCAGGTGTAGCCTAAATAATACCGTCTACAATATTATTGATTGTTGAAGCTCGAAAGGCCTTACGAAGGACAGCATATTCATCGGTCTTCGTGCAATTACCCACCAGATCGGAGAAGCAGCCGCTTGCGAGCAGGTGACCATCGATTTCGAGGTTGGTAAGCTGGTGATTAGCGACCGAGAAGCGCAGTTCTTCTTCGCGGCGGACATTTATCTCCAGGCGCGGCACAGGGTTGCTCCCCTGTGAGTGTGCTATTGAAGCTATTTGTTTTTTTGTGGGGTGTAGCTGTGGCTCCATCCTTTCAGAGACCACTGCAGTTAGGCAGTACTACTCTCGAAAAACGATTTAGTTCCAAGGCCGCCGGGGGGGAGGGGGCCGGGGGGCCCACAACGAGCGGCCCAACCGAGGGCGGCGGACCCAGGGGAACCCACGGATAGTGTGGCACCAGGCGGCGGCCCCCTGGCGGAACCCCGGGACGGAGCGGAACCAAATCGCAAACTCAATCACTGCCACAACTTGTAATGCACGAGCAAGGGCAGCCACAGACACAATTACACCTGAGCTTTTGAAGCTATGTTTTTTCATTTCTTTTTATTTCCGGACCCCCGAGCCCCAGACTCCAAACATCGGGGGTGCCACTTCGAGAGAAAGGGCCAAGGGTGGACTGGGAATTTTGCTGCTTGCCGATAGAAAGTCAAAGGGGGTAAAGGGGTCGAGCGGATTTTGCTGCTTGCGCACACCCTACCCTCCAATTCGCATGATCCCACTTGCCCCCCTTTCCCCTCCCCAATGGCATGGTCGCCTTCCTCCCCTGCTGCCGCCCTGCCCGAGGCCTGGTCCTCCAAAACTTTCTATGCCTTTTCGTTTGATTTTCATCGTTTTTATGGGTTCCATTCGATTTCGAATAATTTTGTATATTTTCGCCGACTTTGTTGGATTTCTATGGTTTTCCATAGTCCAAAGTTTTTAATATTTTTTATAAATATCCGCCGGATGTTGTTGGATTTGTATAGGTTTTCTTTTTGAGTTCCATAGATTTTGGGGGATTTTCCATCGGAGTATCCCTTTCTTACATTACTATATTTTTTGGTTTCCCCTAGTTTGGCCGCCTAGGGTCTTTCTATCTGTATTCATGTATGACAGATTTTATCAATTGCCATTGTGCTCGACTATTGTTCGGCACATTCTTTTCCAGGTCTCTGTGCATCCTCTTGATGCCGGCCGGCCTCCACTTGGGTCCATGCAGCCCTAGCAGAGATGTTGCTTGCTCTCACTGCGCCCAATTTTCGTAGTTTGTTCCAGTGTCTGAGTGGTGCTCGGCTTGTTGGTGTTTGACACGAAGGTGTGTCGAAGGGTACGGGCACCAGCAACCGAGCTTGGCACTGTACTAAGCTGTGTCGTATCACTTCTCTTTTACCTATCCTTTATCCAAATTGTTGTTACCTCTATTTGGGCAGTTTATGGTCCTTTCTATCTGTATTCATGCATACATGGTTGTTCTATTCTGTCACTGCGTTCGACTCTACGTCGGCACTGTCTTTTCCAGGTCTCTGGCTTCCTCCGATGCCGGCCTGCTTTCGTTTGCTCCATGCAGCTCGCTCGCTGTGTTGCTTTGTCTCACTGTGCCCAAAATTGTCATATATCAGGTAGTGCCTCCCTTTTCTTATTTATATATTATATATATATATATATATATATATATATTGTTCTTTTCCCTTTTATCTATTTGGCTTGTTATGGTCACTTTCTACTACCAATTGCATTGCTCAATATGATCACGACCATGATCTCTAGTTTTTTGCATTCTTGCATTATCATGCATGCTGGTTGCCTGATTCATTCTTTTCGTAGGTGCAGCGCAGGCCAGAGAGTTAGAAAAAAAAGTCCATCCGGCTTCAGACCCTTATCATTTTTTTATTTGTTCAAGCCTCGGAAGTCCCTGTCAAGTATGTGCTTGCTCGTATATCGTGTCTCGGCTCAACAAACCAACCCCTTCTAGGGGAGCCAGCGGGGGGGCGGTCATAGTAAGTTGAAGGGGGGGGGTGGGGAGGGGAGTGCGTGGGAGGAGTGGGGGCTAGTAATCCAAAGTTAGTCCCAGGAGCGGCGCAGGGTGGTCCCTGTCAGGGTACACCCCACCTGCCTGATGTATATTTCACCATAGCCCAGGGTTGCTCATAGAAGCTAACAAATGTTTACATTTTCCGTTTGGGGGCCTGTTTTGGGTCCGGAAGGGCTCACAATGCATTTGGGTAAAAACAATGTTGAAATTGTTGGTAGTGTTGCGTTGGCACTTGTCATGGAGACCCGTTTCGTGCCCCAAATCATATTTGGAGATCTTGTCCCAGAAACAAGTTTTCAAGGATGTATGATCAACACCAGGCTACAGCACGTTGGCACTATAACTTCGGACTTAGAAGCCTCTCTGCGACTGATCGATACCCCCACCCAGTATACCATACTGGTGTCTTCCGTTTTATGTGCCAACAATGGCTCCATTGGTTGTCGCAACAGCATGTTCGAAGTACGATTTGGTGTTGAAGCAGGTTTTTCAAATTGCAAGGTTGTGTGCCTGATAACCGCCCCGCCCCTCATGCTGTCGTCTTTGGTGTGTGTGTGTGTGCGTCTGGGTGTGTGGCGACATGTGTTTGAATCCCTCGTTGCTATCACCTTGAGTGCCTTATTCTGCGCAATATTCTTGCATGTTCATATCAGGGTGGTTCTTTCAGCATGCCCTTCGGGACATTCCGGCATTCAAGAAAATAAAAAATGGAAACTCTCAGAATTGGTCGGCTTAGTCAGCAAAACCTTAGTTGAGCCCGTAAGATTAATTTGCCCCACATAATACTTCCATATCGCCCCCCACGGACCAGAAATCAAAGAACGAAATTCGAACATCCTATTCTTTTTACTTGTTCCCAGAATTTCCTATCCAAGAACAGTGGGACACCCCAAAAAACCATCCAGCTAACTGCTCCTCGGTAGGGGAATACACGGAATACGGAAAATATGACACTTGTGGAACGAACGATTTTGCAATATATGGGGGTTGGGAGCCTCTGATGCATTGCAAAGACTCTTGGGAGCGAGTTTAAATAAGATTTCGCTTAAGAGACCAATGCAGTCTGACAAAAGGTCCCTAAACCTTATTTTGCGGCCCGGGGCCTAAACTTTGTTTTCCGGCCCCGGGGCCCTAAACCTTATTTTCCGGTCCCGGGGCCCTTCAAATCAGGTCGGGGGACATGTTTAAATGCATCTGGGTTGTTTTTTGCGTTGACTTTGCATATGGAAATGGGTAAGATCATTGTACAGTCGATCAAATCAAAACATTTTGGGATTCTACAATCTTGCGGTGTTCTTTTGTCAGCATTTCGGGGAGAACACATTTTCAAAAAACACACTTTTCGGTATTTTGAGCAATGCAGTTTGAGCAAATGTCCTATTCCCTTGTGTCCCGAAAGATGTGCTGAGAAGGCCACCCAGTATAAGTTGCTCTTATGGAGGATGCGCTGAAGTATCAAGAACTACAACTATAACACGTGTAGGCATATAAATGAACATGCAGTATAATATATATATATATATATATACACATGTATATATATATATATATATGTCATATATACCTGTCTTTTTCGGGGCAACTTAAGAACATACAAGGTTCAAAAACTTGAAGTCGGAGACAAAACTGACCGCCACGGACGCTACATGCAAAAAACACCGGATGCTACGACGTCTCCGCGACCCGAACCAATGGAAGACGTCCCGGACCAATATCCGGCCAAACATCCGGGAAACAAAGTTCAAACTTTATTTTTCTGACCGGAGCAGTGCTGGCATATATATATATATACTTTTATATGTAGGTATATTGCTTACGATATGTGACACAACATTGCGAAACACAATTGCAAGCAGGTTCGGGCAAATTTTCGGGCATGTGGAAAATATAATGGATCATAAGTAGCCGGTACAATTTGTAGATGTGTCAGATGGTCAATTATTGGATGGCTTTGGGGGATGTCCCATTGTCGTTTTGGGGGTGTTTGTCCCTGGATAGGGAATTATAGGAGTTGACACGAATAAGGGGCCTCATTTTTTTTGTTTTCCTATGTGTTGGTCCGTGATGGCGATATGGTGGCATTATGTGGGGCAAAATTCTCGTAAGGTTTTGCCGACCAGGCCAAACATTTCTGAGAGTTTTCATTTTTGACTTTCTTGAATATCGGAATGTCCCGAAACACATGCTGAACAAACCACATAGATATGCTCCAAATCGTATATGTGAATGTGTTCCTTGCATGAAATTATTGGGGTCCATGGTATATTGATCAGGAGACGTAAGTGTTTCAGGAGGAGATTCAAATGATTTGCCCACTGATCTGGTTGCATTTATAACCTGTTCATACTTCATACCCCACAGTTAGTTATAATCCATTGTTGGATGGGCACTTCATTTAATAATCCATATCAACCGGGAGCTTCCTGTTACAAGCTGGTCATACATGGGGTTGGAATGCATTTAGATGGGTCGGTGAGCGAATCATTTATTCAGCAGGGCTTCGCCTAGACCGCCGAGCTGGGAGTTTAGTGCGAACCCTAAACCCGAAACGCCATTTTCCGGCCCCGGGTCCCTAAACCTCATTTTCCGGCCCCGGGGCCCTAAAACTTATTTTCCGGCCCCGGGGCCTAAAGCAGGTCGGGGACGTGTTTAAATGCATCAGGGGTGTTGTTTGCATCGAATTTGCATTTGGAAATGGTTAAAGCCATTGTACAATCGATGAGATCCAAACAGTTTTTTCATTGTTAGTGCGAAGCGAATTCGGATTTGAAGCGACATTGAAGCGAAGGTCAGCATACCGCAGCAAATGCGATGTCTGTGCCGTGGATTTGAAGCAAAAGTCAGCATATGCGATGCCTGTGCAGCGGATTTGTGCCAGAATGGCGCCCGCAAATGTCCCCCAAAGCAGCAAATGCGATATCCATGCAGCGTATTTGCTGCGAAAGTCAGCATATGCGATGCCTGTGCACCGGATTTGTGTCAGAATAGCATCCGCAAGGGTCCAGGCAGGTACGGCGGCAAGGGCGCGGACCCCTTTGGGGTGTTGGTAAAACACACATTTTCAATAAAAGTAAGAGTTTTACCTTGACGACAGCATACTTTGATTGAAAACTCGGCTTGGCACAGCCCCCTTAAGTGACTCTACAGGCACTTTAACTTTAATATGTAATTTCAGAGGTGCTTGAACACTTGGCGTTATCCAACAGGCCGTTACCGCTATGCTGAGCACAGCGCGGCGGATGGAGAACGCCTGCGTCGAGGCACCGGCCGTCCCCATATGCTTTGAGTCGAAGTGGAATATGTTTTGGGAATGATGGCAAGGAATCCAGGAACCCATGATTGGTCGAATTCGATCCGATTCGGTCGAACTTGATCGAAAGATCCAGGAAATCAGGAATCCGAGGATCCAAGAATCCGGGAATCCAGGGATCCAGGATTCGTCGAACTCGATCCGATTCGATCGAACTCGATCGAAGGATCCAGGAATTCAGGAATCCAGGGACCGAAGGATCCAGGGATCCAGGAATCCAGGATTGGTCGAATTGGTTTTCATTGCAATCGATTCGATCAAATCGGTTTTATTGATCGGTTGAGTTCGATCGAATTCGATCCGGTTCGGTCGAACTCGATCGAATTCCGCTTATGCAAGTTTATTCGATCGAGTTGTTTTCCATTGCAAACGATTCGTTCGGAACGGTTTATCGATTGGTCGAATTCAATCGAACTCGCTCAAATTCGATTATCCAATTCAATTCGTTCGAATTGGTTTCATGGCAATCGATTCGATCAAATCGGTTTTATCGGTTGGTCGAATTGGTTCCGATTCGATAAAACCCAACCGGAATTGATTATCCGGCTCGATTCGATCGCATTGGTCTCCGTTGCAAGCGATTCGATCGGAATTGTTTTATCGATTTCTTAAAATCGATCGAGTTGGATCCGGTGTGAGAGCTCCAAGATCGTAGCAGGCTCCCACAACCAGATTCGGGGAGTCATTTGGGAGCATTTCGGGATCCATGTGGATGATGCATTTTGGCAGTGATTTGGGAACATTGTGATGCAAATGGGAGACATTTGGAAGCCATTCAGATGTTCATTGCATTTTGACTTTTTTGGTGCCCATGTGGGAACATGTTGGGTGCCATTTGGGACGCTTTAGGACGCTTGGGATCACTTTCGGGACGCTTCGAAATTTCATCGATTTCGGAAGCGATTTGGTAGCTCCGGTGGTGAGGTGAATGTGCTTGCCGTACATAGCAGGGCGGTTAGAATGAGATTTCGCATCTTACGGACATGAAGGATTTGGAATCACTTTTGGGATGCTTTGGGATCACTTTCGGGACGCTTCGAAATTTCATCGATTTTGGAAGCGATTTGGGTTTCAAAACTATCGGTCGAACGGCGTATGCTGGCAGTGTCGGCAGAGGGCCGGCGGCAGAGGGCGGGGGCATGAAGCTGATTTCAAGAATTCGAGAATTCAACTTCGAAGTTTTTGAAGATATCCTCACACGGCCGCCCGCAGGGGAGGGCCGCAGTATTTGGCTGCACCTGTGCCGCCGACAGCTATTGCTACCCTCTTGGAGGGCCAGATTGTAAACTGGAGGCGCAGATTGCAGCTTGAAACCAGATTGCAGCCTTGAGGCTCAGACTGCAGCCTGGAGGATCAGATTGCAGCCACGAGGCGCAGATTGTGACCTGGAGGTGCAGATTGCAGACACAAGGCGCAGATTGCAGCCTGGAGGGTTCAGATTGCAGATTGCAAGCTCAGATTGTAGCCTGCAGGCTCAGATTGTAACGTGGCAGCTGAGTTTGCATGGCTTTAGGTGGATTTCTTGGATTCCGGGTCAGGGTGGTTCGCAACCAGTGGCGGCCTACGGCAACCTGTGGCGGGCGCGTCTTGCCTCCGGGCCACGTCTGTTTGGCAACTTGTGTCAACCTGTGGCGGCCTGTGGGCCAGGGTAGTTGGCAACCTGTGTGGCGGCTTGTGGCGGCCGAGTCCTGCCCCCTACATTACTTTACTCTAAGGATGGAATACTGGAAGCTTCAATATAGCAGGGTTGGCTTGACTAGCTAGCTAGCTAGCTTACTGATCCATCAGGCTTTGTCCTGACTAGCTGACTGGGTGACTAGCTGAACTGGAAGGGCTGGAGGACTTCATCGGCATCTCCCACGCTCGACGCCTGGAGGGGTCGGCGGATATCATCCTTTTCTTCATCCAACCACACATTCTTATATAGAGCAGACCCGGGTCTCGCTTCGGCATACTTTACTATTATTGGTTGGATACTAACCGGCCCGCCATAATAGCTACGGACGCAAACCTTCCAACATGTTCAATGATCTTCAGACCCGAATCTGTTGCAAACCCCAGAATTCCCATGGTCATCAAATTTGGTGCATCATCATGGATGTTTTCTGGGTTGTTTAAATGAAAAAGACACCTTTTAAAATAACACTGGTAATTATCAGGGGCTCTAGGCCACAATCGTTTCATCAATAACAATTTGGCAAACAATGCTACTGATAAAAATAGGCCCAAGCATTTCATCAGTATGTATTCGTTTGACCTGTTTCGTAGGAACCGACCAGTTTATTGGTTTGCCTCCAAATTGCCTCCAAATAGCATGCCAGAGTTCAATCATGGGTGCCTGGGTGCTTCCCAAAAGGTCCCTGACCGCACCCAATAGTGCTTGCAAAACGACTCATTGGTGAAATTATCGAGACGACTTATGTTGGGACGCAGGGAGACCCCCTCGGGAAATGATCCCGAAGAGGGTACTGATAAAATGATGTGGACCTGCTCGCCATCATTGTTTGTCGCATAACCATTTTAACAGTGGAACCCGTCCAGATCATCTGCCCAGAATAAACTTACTGATAAAATGGTTTGGTCCTAGATGACCAGAAAACTACAAGTCGAGTCAGATTCAATCAGAAAATGTAAGATGTTCGTTCTGGGTGCCTGTTTTTCGAAAATATGTTCTCGCCGAAGGGCTGGCAAAAAAAATCCCCAAATTGTGAAATCCCCCAAAATTGGTTTTATCTGTTGTACAATGGTTTACACGTTTCCATATAAACATTTGATGCAAAAAACATCCCAGATGCATTTAAACACGTCCCCGTCCTCTTTTGAAGGCCCCCGCCGGAAAATGAGGTTTAGGGACCCGGGGCCGGAAACAGTGTTTAGGATTTAGGGTTCAGGGTTTCTCATTAACTTTGACTGGGGTGGTATGATGATAGTGCATCTATGATTTTTGTCAGTCTGTCTGAGCAACCCTGGCAGACCGCTTTGCCAGGAGGGTCTTGAAGTCCCGGAAGGTGCCCTACAGCAGGGGGGCTACGAGCCTTCCGTCACTTACGGAGCACCTAGCAAAGACGCATTGTCATTGAATTTGCAGGCAGGGAACTGCTTTCAAGGGGATTACTGTAGGCCTAACGAATACTGCAAGATTGTAAACTTCATTTTCCGGTCCCCAGACTCCGGGACCCTCATAATCAGGTCCAGCCCACAATTGCGTCGAATTTGGCGCGGGAGTTGCACAAAATTGTCGAGTGAGAGATTTCATGTCGCCGGTGACAGTTTTGACCCGATAAGAGTCGGTATTCGGGTGGGTGACCACTCTGGAGAGCACAGGGTGCGCGCCGATTCTGTTTTGCCCAACCCCTTCCAGCTTGGGTCCTTGTTTTCTTTGACGCATTGTGCCTCTTCCTCTTCCTCCTCCTCCTTCTCCTCCTCTTCTCCTCCTTTCATTTCCACTGCCTTCATTTCCATTGCTTTCATTCCCATCACGTCATATTACAAACTTGTTTCATTTCCGTCACAACATTGCATTGGCCTATAATATGAATCGCATCCGAGCACAGAAATCTTTCTAATTTCCATTGGTTTCATTTCTTAAAACACATCCGAGCAAAGAAATCTCGTTAATATCCAATGCTATCCTTTCCATTGCGTTCATTTCCAAAGCAGACATCTATGTTCTTCCTATTATAATACGCATCCGAGCACAGAAATGTTTTGTTTTTCACATAAAACCCATACTTTGACTTTCTTAGTGGGGGCCGTTGTAGCTCATTTCGCTTCGCGGTCGAGCTGCCGCGCCGGCGCGGAGATGCTGCCGCGCGCGCCTTGCCGAGCATAGAAATCTTGGTTTTCTGTATAAAAACACATACTTTGACCTTCCTTAGTGGTGCCGTTGTAGGTCATTTCGCTTCGCGGTCGAGCTGCCGCGTGGCTGCGGCGCTGCTGCTGCGCGCGCCTTGCCGAGCATAGAAATCCTTGGGTTTCAATTTAAAACGCATACTTTGACCTTCCTTAGTGGGGGCCGTTGTAGCTCATTTCGCTTCGCGGTCGAGCTGCCGCGCGGCTGCGGCGTTGCTGCCGCGCGCGCATGCCTTGCCGAGCACAGAAATCATTGTTTTTCTTATATAAAACGCATATTTCGACCTTCATTAGTGGGGGCCGTTATAGCTCATTTCGCTTCGCGGTCAAACTGCCGCACGCGCATTGCCGAGCACAGAAATGCTTAGTTTTTACATATAAAACGCATACTTTGACTTTCCTTAGTGGGGACCGTTGTAGCTCATTTCGCTTCGCGGTCGAGCTGCCGCGCGGCTGCGGCGCTGCTGCCGTGCGCACCTTGCCAAGCACAGAAATCCTTGTTTGTTTTTAGTATAGAACGCATACTCTGACCTTCCTTAGTGGGGGCCGTTGTAGGTCAGTTCGCTTCGCGGTCGAGCTGCCGCGCGGCTGCGGCGCTGCTGCCGCGCGCGCCTTGCCAAGCACATGAATCTTTGGTTTTCCGATATAAAATGTATACTGTGACATTCCTTAGTGGGTTCCGTTGTAGCTCATTTCGCTTGGTGGTCGAGCTGCCGCACGGCTGCGGCGCTGCTGCCGTGCGTGCCTTGCCGAGAACAGAAATCTTTTGTTTTCATATATGAAATGCATACTTTGACCTTCCTTAGTGGGGGCCGTTGTAGCTCATCCCGCTTCGCGCTCGAGCTGCCGCGCGGCTGCGGTGCTGCTGCCTCGCGCGCCTTGCCGAGCACAGAAATCTTGGTTTTTTATATAAAAAACATTCTATGACCTTCCTTAGTGGGGACCGTCCGTCGTAGCTCCTTTCGCTTCGCGGTCGAGCTGCCGCCGTGCTGCGGCGTTGCTGCCGCGCACGCCTTACCGAGCACAGGAATCTCCACAACGTGAGCATTCCATTGCATTCCTTTGCTTTCATTCCTTTGCATTTGCATTGCTTTCCTTTGCTTTGCAACATTCCAATCCATATCGTTGCTTTCATTTCCATTGGTTTCAGACAGTCCTTCTAGAAGACCAACTCCCAATTGGTTGGGGATCATCGCAGGCTACTTTTGAGATTTAAACAAGTGTCTTCCAGATAATAGTTTTTTGGTTACTTTCATAATGGTTCATCAGAGAGGTTCGCAAACATCTTGCATTATTTATAATGCCTAACGTATTCAGGAGAGTGCTGCAAAACAGACGGGGCTGGTTCAATATGTTCAGGAGGCTGGCTTAATTCAAAACATTCAATAGTATGTCATAACACTACTGTTCCTCATTGGCATACACATATTGGTCACAATTGGGGGGGGGGGTGTCCGCGACGTGGGGCCGTGGGGGTTGGGGCCGTGGGGCTGGGGGGTGGGGGTGGCCCCTGCCCCACACCCCAAACGGCAGCAGATGAAAATTAATAGTTGTGACTTATCGGCGGTTGTTTTGACTCAAGTCCACCTCCTGTACCCCGTTCGATTTATAACTGACCTTTCAAACATGACCTGCAAAGGCCTGCCATGACAGAACAGGGGGCGGCCGCAGCCCCCCCTGTGTTGTCAATAGCTTCGAATATAGGGGTGTTGGCCCAAATCATTGCTGATCATTGCTTTTAAGGGGTCCATGTAGGAGAGTCCTGCAAAACAGACGGGGCTGATTCAATATGTGCCCCGCTCGACTCTTAACCCCGCCATTGCTCGGCCATACTTTAAAACTTGCTTGTCCGACCGGGTTCCAAAATATGCCTTCGGACACGAAGCTGAGTGCCACGGACGCTACAGACACAAAAACATTGGCACATTCGACGTCTTCGCGACCCGAATCCAATGAAAGACGTCCCGGACCAGGATCCTGCCAAAGTCTTAAAAAAGCAAATTAAATCCAGGAAAAATCATTGTGACTCATATCTTGACCCAGGTTGATATTTTTTTACGATTTCTTGACCCAGGTTATGAATAGCATGGCATGAATGTGTGCTGGAAAGTTTTTGGTGACTCATATCCTGAGCCATCCATTTCTTTGATAAACAAGTACGCAAATATGCCCCATTTGACTCCCAATATTTGTAGGTCGGCCCCATTGGAGTATCTCTGAAAATTGATGCCGAAATCATGTCGAAAAAGATATGCCGCGATGTACCCGATTTGAGCCCATTTTGACGCCAAACGGCGTGTCGGGACCACTTTGAAAATCTGTTGAAATTTGAAGTGTCCCAGAAATGATCATGGACACGATTTTGGTGCCCAAAGTGATCCAAACCTTCCATTTTCCACATTTTGAGACAAATTTTAGGATGACGAATGCAAAAAAAAACAATTCGCAGAAAACATTAGTATTTGCTTGTAGAATGGACATTTTCACCTTTTTCTCCTTCCATCATTCCTTAGTGTTTTAAAAATTCGTATCAAACCCTTCACAAAATTCGTCCCCAAAATAGTTTTGATTTGTTATCTGATTTTTACAATTTTCTGCGTTTTTGGAACCCCCTTTGGCCACCATTTTGAGCATGCTTTATGTGTTTTGGTGGGGTTTAGAATTTATTGCATTTTTTATGCATTTGGGGGGTTGGCTCGTCTTCGGGGGCGGTGCCTGTTGAAGATGCAAATTCTGCAATGCAAATTCTGCAAAAGCTAAGTCTTAATTCCATCACGCCCTGCTCACCCATGCGGGGGTGCGGCGAATTTTTCCGGTCCCGAGACCCCGGGACCCCCACAGCCAGCTCCGGGCGGCGATTTCATCGAATTTGCCCCGGGGGGTGCGGCAAACGGTCGAATATGAAGTAGGTTAGGGTAGGAAGTTTGTTTATACATCTAGCCTCTTCCTGTCTGTATACATATATGTATGGCAGTGGGCGTTATGAACTGTACAGCTTTCCATTAGAAATAAACGGGGTACGGGGGAAAACAAATAGGTATGAAACAGCCCGGTGACTCCCAAAACAGCGAAATCAACCCAACATCGCCAAATAGTGCAAAAACGGCATTAGTCTTGCAAGTCATGGTCCACAAGAAATTATTATTTTACGGCTTGTGCCAAAAGAGTCCACAGTTTTGCTTAGATGTCTACATCTCGTATTGAAATGCAAGATTAGCGTTATGGGGAAAACTTACGGGGGACAAACAAATACGATAAAAATATGGGAAAGTACGACAGCCAAATGGGACAGCCAAATGGGACAAAGTACGACAGCCAAATGGGACAGCCAAATGGGACAGCCAAATACGACAGCCAAATGGGACAAGTACGCCTGGACGGTACGTAGGCCCGAGATCATATATGAGGGTTTGTTGTGTGTCTTATACATGTCTGGCATGTTTTTCCAAGGTTACGGAACGGAGCCCTATAACGCCCAGCGCCATATATAAAAGACTTGAAGCATGGTGATTGAGGGTGAAATGCCTCCCCCCAGTCAGTTTCCCGGTCTGGGGTTACTATGCATCACTAGGCAACCAGAGGTGCAATGCATGAACATACCTGTCGTCACTCACCATCAGTGCAGCTCAAGTCAGTTTAAATTGCGCGCTCTGCTTAGCCTAGTTAGGCTAGTTTGTATTAGAAGTGTAGCCTAGTTTAGCAAGTTGCCACATATGTTTAGCATTTGCAATTGGGGTCTGGCTTGCCAGTTCAAAGCGATGTACAGAATGGCATTGCGGAATGACAGAGCAGAGCTTCATCCCAGCAATTTTTGAGCATACTTGCAGTTTTGTGGGGGAACGGGTGTCCCAAAATCGATATTCGTCCGATCCGGGTCCATATCGCGGTTCCCGATGCATTAGCACAAAATAAGATAGCATTTTGAGACGATTCCAATGGGACCGGTCCCGGGGTCTGAAACCCAGAATTCCAGAAAAACAGTTTGAACTTGTTAATTGGTGTTCGATTTTTCTGGGAAACACCAACTGAAGAACAAAAAACAATTTGAAAGAGATCCCCCTTCCTTCAGGGCAAGAGTTCGTTTGCTGCAAGTGTGAAAGCCACCAGCCTTGGCGGTTGGGATTGTTAAGTGCTTGGCAGGCACAGGGGAGCATCCTACAAAAGCTTGTATATATATGTATATATATATAACATCGTGCATTAGATTATAAATATGTTTTACAGAATCCGTACATATTTTCATATATATATATATATATACACATATAAATGAATAAACCCACATATGTAGCAGAGGCTATTTGTCTAGCCATATATTTATGTATGTATACTTAAAGAACGTTGTGAATGTCTCGTTTGGTTTTATTTGGAGGCCTCCCAAATCTGGCAAACGGTTAAACACATACACGGGAAACGTTTGGGAAACATTGTTCCGGCTGGACAAGTTGGAGAACTACGGAAAACCTTCGGATGATGCTATGAAGCAGTCACAAACATGAAAATGACACAACTCGACGGAATTGCTCGAAACATCTTTAGGGAACGCAAATAATACACGACCGGAAGACACACATAAAACCATTCAAAATAAAATACATGTCTTGCAAACGTTGTATGCGTCTTTTATTAAGTACCTATCTCTCTCTATATATATGTTAATATGGCTTTGCAGTATAAAAAGCCACCTGGTACGGTCATGGGGCACGTTGGTATGGTCATATATGTATATGACATGGCGCACTAGATTATAAATAAGTTATACCGAATCCATACATATTTTCATATTTATGTATAAATATGTGTGTGTATATATAATATATAATATATATATATATATATATCCAATTGCCTTCGGCCTACCCGCCACCGTGCCTTGCTCTGCTTTTGTGCACGAGTGAGAGAAGCAACATATAAGGCGCTTAAGATTAAGGACACACACAGCAAATTGTTTGTTGGTTTGCTTGTTGGTTTGTTTGTACGTTGTTAGTTTGTTTGTTTATTTGCTTGTTATTTGTTTGTGGGTTTGTTTGTGAGTATGTTTGTTTGTATTTTGTTTGTTTAATGCTTGTTGTTTGGGACATTCGTGCCGGAGTACAGTAGACAAGCAACGAATGTTGTTTTGGGGTGCATGGTACATGTGACATTGACATGCGGAGGGCCTATGCAATCGGGTATCTGGATAGTATAGAAGACGCATTGAAGGTGCACATGTATTGGCGCAATGTGCAAGGATTAAGGGTTAAGGCTTTGGTTGTTAGTTGTTTGTTGTTTAATGTTTGTTGTTTGGGACATTCGTGCCGGAGTACAGTAGACAAGCAAAAAACAATTGTTTTGGGTGCACATAAACACACACATGTGATGTTGACATGCGGAGGGCCTATGCAATCGGGCTTCTGCATAGTATAGAAGACACATTGAAGGTGTACATGTATTGGCTCAATGTGCAAGGATTAAGGGTTAAGGCTTTTGTTGTTTGTTGTTTATTGTTTGTTGTTCAATGTTCGTTTTCGTGCACGAGCTAGAGAACAAAAAATAGATGTTTGGGTGCACGTAAACACACATGTGACGTTGATTGCATCCTAAAGAACGCCATTATCGCAATTTTTTGAGTTTTAGGTTTCAGTGGGCCCTTTTGGCCTGTCTTCGGTGGTCTTTGGGGTCCCTTGGGCTGCCTTGGGTGCCTTCGGACGGCCATAAGGCCTCCATTTGTCACCTTTGGCGGTCCATTGGGACACCTCTGGGCCGTCATTGGGCTCCATGTGTCGCCTTTGGGGTCCATTGGGGCGAATTTGGGGGTCATTGAGGTCATTTGGGGATCACCTTGCGATTATTTTCTACCCCAAACACCTTTTGGGTTGTTTTTTTTTAGATTTTGTTTTTTTTTTTCAAGAAAAAACGCGCCATGAAGCGTTCCAAGTGTGAGAAAACCACAATATTTGAAGGTCCAAATAGAGGATTCCAAAAAAAACAGATTTTCCCCCACAAAATGTGACATCGAGTTTGTATGCATTTTTATCGGTCTAGATGGGCCTCCACCAAAAACAATTACCAGACTTTTGTCAAACAACACAAATTTGTACGATACCAAACGGCGATAAAAAATCAAATTTAAAATAGAAGAACCATGCCCCGAGCTTGTGTAGTCCCTTAATTGAATCAATTGAGAAACAAATACTAAAACTCCTCGTTCGCACTCCACAGGTGCCGAAGGCGCGGTGGCGGATATATGTATATATATATATGTATATACAGAGAGAGTGAGAGAGAGAGAGAGAGAGAGAGAAACCCACATATGTAGGAGTGGCTATTTATTTAGCCATCTATTTATCTATGTATACTTAAAAAACGTTGTGAGGGTCTCGTCCCGTTTTATTTGGGGCTCTCTGAAACCTGGCACGCATTTAAACACATACACGGAAACGCTCGGGAACCGTTGTTCCGGCTGGACAAGTTGGAAAAGTACGGAAAACCTTCGGATGGTACTATGAAGGATGACAAATGACACAAATCGGCGGAAGTGCTCGAAACATGTTTGAGGAACACACATGCAAAGCGACCGGGAAACACACGTAAAACCATTCAAAAAATGTCTTGCAAACCTTGTGTGGGTTTGTTTGCTAAGTATCTCTCTCTCTCTCTCTCGCTCCCTCTCGCTCTATCTATATATATATATATATATATATATATATATGTTAATATGACTTTGTAATATACAAGCATATACAAGCCACCAGCTACGGTCATGGGACGGATGCTTTTAGAATGCATTATGGTTGGATGGGGAAACACAAATGAAACTCATGCAAAACAAATAGGCAGGCAAAGGTGAGCACCATGTTGTCACCGGTCTAATTTAAGCAATACCCTATATGATGAAATGTATAAGAATCCTATAAGCAACACCTAAACAACTATTAATTAAATCCGGCATGGAATTTGGTAACCGATTTGAGATGGGAATATAACAGAAATTGCTTGTGGTAAAAATGGTTAATCTCAAAATATGTCCGTCATCCCAACTTGTCTTGGGGCAACTCGTTTCAGATTCCTAGAGACCGATGGATTCGTCCGGCCATCAAATCTTCGCAGACGCAGAATTCCAGTCGGAACGAAAAGACACACACTTTCATCCCGAGCCGCGCACACCGAATATCAGCCCGGCATAATTTTCTGGAGATGCACAATGTTTGTGTTTTAAGTCTTTGTACCCGGTCTTGCTTGGTCTCGGCCAGGTTCCAAAATATGGATTCGGGCACGAAACTGACCGCCAAGGACGCTACAGACGCAAAAACACCGGCAAACTCGATATCTCGGCGACTGGAATCCAATGGAAGACGTCCCGGACCAGGATTCGGCCAGAAGTCCTCGAAAATCTTTTAATTTTATTTTGCTTACCCGAGCAAGACCTGGAAGATTGCCCAGGTGTGGCCCGAATAATACCGTCAACAATATGCACATGAATGCCTTGGCTAGGTCCAGGCCCACCGCCTTGGAAAGGACATGCACAATGAAGAGCAAGAGTCAGCTCGTAAGTAGGAAATATTAATCAGGCGTCAAACTTGTGACTCAATCTGTGATACATACTATCACACATTTGGAAAATCCTATTGGATGTATAGGAATATATGAGGTTTTATTTATGCACTAATTCCCGGTCATGTTTCGGATTTTGCCTTTTTATGGGCGTTGGGAGGTTTGATATAGTGCAAAACATTCGTGGGACGCTAATTAAGATTTTGCCCGCCAGGCAAACCCATTTGCGGAATTACTTTGGCGAGCCCTTCGGGGAAAATACATTCTCGGAAAACTCACCCCCCAAAATCTGATATATATATATATATATATATATATATATATATATATATATATATATAAAGTCTTTCTTTAAAATTAGATAAGAATGTTCAGCCAAACCCAATCTACTTCAAGTGCCCTCCTATTTCATGGGGGGCATTGGGGGCCCATGGGGCCCAAGGGACCCAACGGACCAAAGGGACCCAATGGGCCCATGGGGCCCACTGGGCCCATGCGGCCAAAAGCGGCCCCATGGGGACCATGGGACCAGCTGCAATCTACTTCACGCGCCTTCCTACTTCATGCAGCACCGTCTCCCTTGTCTTTTGGGGGCCAGGCTGAATCCTAATCTACTTCGAGCGCCTTCCTACTTCATCAGCCCATCTTCTTTCCTTGAGTGATGGGTACATGAACAAGATCCGACAAATGCATGCAAACATATGACGATCACAGTTGTCATACTTGTTTTACAGCCTCGGCATATCTATTCAATGGTACGGGGTCGTTGGCCCCGCGGGCCCAACAAATGTGGCACATGCATGAAACTAAAATGCAGCATTGATAAAACAGTTGACTTCCATGCTATGGTTCATGTGTTTTCGATCTCCTTCATAAGCGAATTCTCCATGCCACCGATAATGACAAGTTGTGCACACGGAAGATTGTTCTATATACAGTAATATGCAACACACACCACATATATTTGAGTCAGTGATGCCTCATGCAGGTAGCTGTGCTTTAAGTCCAGTTTCAGGACCCCCGTAATCACACGCCTGCCTGCGTTCATATTTGCTATGCTGCAGCTAACAAACAAGCTTTGGATGTAGCACACCAATTCAATGCAAAGCAAGGTATGCACACATATACACGAACACCACATGCGGTGCCATGTTGTTTCGTGTGTATGCGTTTATGTATGTTGGCTTGGTTCTGTCTTTCTTCATTGGTGTTTATGTGTATGTGAGTGGCATTAATTTGTATTGGTTCCCTCCCTTGTACAGTGTGCATGCATGTTGTGAGTTTGTGTTGTGTGCATGTGTATTGCGCATATATATTTGGGATTTTCATGTATACGTTTAAATGGCATCTGAAAGCTACCCC